>ERZ802830.603-NODE-603-length-35937-cov-7.49061_pt1 | contig 35937 bp, 29 predicted proteins | sample MGYA00345654_ERZ802830 | MGnify/ENA primary metagenome ERZ802830 (study PRJEB30503, sample SAMEA104212375) | marine metagenome | biome: Westerlies Biome; feature: [SRF] surface water layer (ENVO:00010504) within the epipelagic zone...; material: water... | reverse complement strand
TTATTGTAAAGAAAAGATTATATTTAGGAAAATATATTAGTTAAGAGTAGTAAATTTTTTGGAAACCGGATAAATAAAAATTCTCCTAAAGTGGGAAATCAAAAGCTAAATAAAAAAAATAGCGCAAAAAAATCTGTTTCGGTAAGAAAAGCGGGTAGAGGAAATTAAAAAATTCTTTTTTAATATAAGGTGTAAACAACCAATTTAGGTATGAAAAAATCTCTTTATTTAATAATTTTATTATTGTGTTTTTTTGACTGTAACAATTTAGGAAAAGAAAATGTAAATGAATGGATACCATTATTTAACGGAGAAAACACTGATGGGTGGAGAGGATATAATTCTGATGCGATGCCATTGGGTTGGGATGTGGTTGATGGTATTTTGACGTTTAAGAATGACCAATCTTCAGAGGAGGATTATAACTATGACCGTGGTCAAAAAAATATAATATATGCTTTAGAGGAATTTGATAATTTTGAACTTTATGTTGAGTGGAAAATATCCAAAGGTGGAAATAGTGGTATTTTTTATCACATAAAAGAGGGTTACTCTGGCCCTGCAAATGTGGCTCCAGAATATCAAATCATCGATGATGAAAATTATGCTTCAATGCATGATATAGTTTCTTATAATAAAAGTGTTGGTTTTCTTCCTCCAGATGAATTACATCCTCTTCAAAAAACAGCATCTGACTATGCGATGTATAGTGCTGATCCAAATATAAAAAAACTTAATCCTGCTGGTCAATGGAATAGTTCAAAAATAGTTTTTACTGAGAAAAAAGTTGAATATTGGTTAAATGGTTCAAGAGTTCTGTTTTTTATTCCATGGTCTAAGGAATGGAATGAAAAAAAGAATTCTGGAAAATGGGATAATGCACCAGATTATGGTAAGTTTAAAAAAGGTTACATAGGCTTCCAAGATCACCCGGGTGATTTATGGTTAAAAAATATAAAAATCAAAAAACTATGATTAAAAGGAGAACATTTTTAAAAAATGCAACAGTGCTTGCATCAACTGCACTTTTACCTTCATGTAATTTTTCAACATCTGAAAAATCTAAAAGATTAAGAATAGCTAATATAGGTGTTGGAGGAATGGGAGCTGAGGATCTTGATTCGATTTCATCACATAAAATGGTTGATATTGTTGGTTTATGCGATGTTGACTCAGATGCCTTAAAAAAGGCATCGATGCTTTTTCCAAATGCAAAAACCTATTCCGACTATAGAGTTCTTCTAGAAGAGATGCGAGATAAAATTGATGCAGTTGTTGTATCAACTCCTGATCACACACATGCTCCCGCATCATTAATGGCAATGAATTTAAACAAAGCTGTTTACTGTCAAAAACCTCTTACTCATCATGTTTCAGAGGCTCGTGAAATGCAATTGGTTGCCAAAGAAAAGAATCTAGTAACGCAGATGGGGATTCAGGTTCATTCTTTTTACGATTATAAATTAGCTACATTGTTAATAAAGTCGGGAATTATAGGAAAGGTTAGTCATGTTCACGCATGGTCTCCAAAAAACTGGGGATATGATGGACCGATGCCCACGGGATCAGATCCAGTACCTTCTAACTTAGACTGGAATTTATGGCTTGGTACTGCCAAGGAACGCGATTATAATAAAGACTTTTATCATCCATTTGGTGATAACAATTTTTTTGGAAACTGGAGAAAGTTAGTTGATTTTGGATGTGGTACTTTAGGTGATATGGGAGTTCATATTTTTGATACCCCTTATAATGCGCTATCTCTAGATGTACCCAAAACCATAGTAAATGAATGTAGGGAACCCAATGGTTTTAGCTTCCCTGAAAATAATAAGGTAACATATGTTTTTCCTGGTACAGAGCAAACCACAGACGAATTGAAATGGATATGGTATGATGGAATTAGTGCTCCAGAAAAGCATCTGGATCTTGAACTTCCAGATAATGAAAAGTTACATGAACAAGGTGCAATGTTTATTGGGGAAAAAGGAAAATTATATTTACCTCATTTTATGATTGAACCTAAATTAATTGTTGATGGTAAATATCAAAAAATGGATATTGGGAAGTTCAATTTAGGGGCTCCAGTTAGAGATTATGATAAAGAAAGAAAGTTTCATTATCATGAATTTGTTGATGCATGTCTTGGAAAAGATAGATGCTCAGCTCCTTTTTCATATGCTTCAAGATTGACTGAAACAATTTTACTAGGCGTAATTGCCGGAAGATTTCCAGGGGAAACCTTAAATTGGGATAAGGATTTAGCTAGATTTAAGGAAGAAAAAGCCAATAAATACATCTCTGGGACATATCGCGACTTTTAATTAAACATTTTTCTTAGGATTAAATGTCAAATTTTTTCTTTTTTGAGGAAGTAAAAAAAATAAAAAACTACATTTTAGTTTTTATTTTTTTAGTTCTGTCTATTCTATTTCTTTTGTATAATAACAATAATCCCTTCGAGGAAGAAATAGATTTAGGTATTTATTCAATGAATTACGATATATCAATCCTGCCAGATTCACCCAATGGTAATAAAATTAAATATGGGCATAAGTTATTTATTGAAACTTCTCAATTATTGGGAAGAAAATCTGAAAAAAATTATGTTGGAAATTCATTAGCATGCTCAAATTGTCATTTAAACGTAGGGAAACAACCTTTTGCTATGCCCTTAATTGGTGTTGATAAAAGATTTCCTCAATATAGGGGGAGGGAAAATAAACTAGGGAGTTTAGAAGAGAGAATAAATGGTTGTTTTGAGAGAAGTATGAATGGAAGAAAGTTATCTGAAAATAGTGAAGAAATGATTGCTCTGGTTTCTTATATAAAATGGTTAGGTAGGTATGTTAAAAAAGGGGAAATTATTTTTGGTAAAGGGTTAAAGGCAATAAATTATCCTAATAGGGCTGTAGATTTAAATAAAGGAAAGTTGGTTTTTGATAGGGTTTGTGTTGAGTGTCACGGGAGTGATGGTCAAGGAGAAAAAATAGATGATTTTACATACCAATACCCTCCACTTTGGGGTGACAACTCATATAATAATGGAGCAGGTATGACTAGAGTTCTTACCTCCGCTATGTTTATTAAATATAATATGCCTAACGGCACCACATTTGAATCTCCAATTTTAACTGATGAAGAATCATATGATGTTGCAGGATATATTAATCAAAAAAATAGACCTATTAAAAATAATCTTGAAAATGATTTCCCTGATTTAAAGAAAAAACCTATGTCAACTCCATATCCACCTTATAATGATAAATTTTCTCAAAAACAACATCAAATTGGTCCTTTTCAACCAATTTTTGTTTTTTATAAAACAAATTATAATATTGTAAAAAATAAATAACCCAAAAAAAATTAAATATGAATACAGATAAATCCAGAAGATCATTTTTTGCAACTCTAGCACTAGGTGTTAGTGCCTCTGCTTTTCCGATGATGGTCAAAGAATTCAACGAAATGGAAAATATACCAGAGCTAAAAGATATAGATGTTACAGAAGCAGATGCATGGTTTATAAATAATATAAAAGGAAGTCACAGAATTGCTTATGATGGAAGTACTCCTCATAATGGATTACCAATTATATGGAATTGGGCATTTTATAAATCAAATAATCAAACAGGATCCCCTGATAGCGATATTACGGCTATGACAGTTCTTCGACACACAGCAATTGCCTATGCATTTAATTCAGATATATGGAATAAGTATCCAATCGGTAAAGTTTTTGGAATAAATGATAACTCCACTGGAAAACCTTCACTTAGAAATACTGTTTATGAACCTCAGGAAGGTGATTTTCCACCTTTAGGAATAGATGGAATCAAAAGAATGCAAGAAAGAGGAGCATTGTTCTGTGTTTGTAATTTGGCTATTAGTGTTTATAGTGGAGTAATTGCAAATCAAATGCAGTTAGATCCTAAAAAGGTACAAGAAGAGATGATAGCTGGTGTTCTCCCTGGAATTCAACTAGTTCCTTCAGGAGTATGGGCATTAGGTCGAGCACAGGAAAATGGCTGTGGATACATTTTTGCAGGCAATTAACTACATTTAAAAATTAATTAGATGTATATTTGCAACAAATAGAGTTTTAAAATATTTAAAACATAAAGACGTTGTGTGTTGTAATGCCAAAATGGCTTGCAACTAATGAGAAGCTTTCCCTTAAAAAGGAAGGCTTTTTAGTTTAAACTCTTTAACTCAAAACTTTCTTTTCTCTTCGTATTAGAATTTGTCCCAATGAATAATTCAAAATCACCATTCTCAGATTCCCATATGTTTCTTGAGCTGTAAAACTCTAGCATTTTACTGTTAATTTTAAAACTTACATTTTTGGTTTCACCTGGATTAAGCTCTATCATTTGAAAACCTTTTAATTCTCTTACAGGTCTTGTTGAACTTGCAAACTTATCCTTTATGTATAATTGAACTACTTCTTTACCTTTTAATTTTCCTGAATTAGTCAATTTTACAGACGCTATTAATTCATCATTATCCTTTATTAAGACTTTTTTACTCAATTTTATATTTGAATACTTAAAAGAAGTATAGCTTAAACCAAAACCAAAAGGGTACAAAGCAGTATTCTTTTCATCTTGATAATGCGACCAAAAAACACTTCCAGCATCCTCACCATCTGCCCCAGGTCTTCCAGTGCTTTTATGATTATAATATAATGGCATTTGCCCAACACTTCTCGGAAAACTCATCGGAAGTTTACCACTTGGGTTGTAATCTCCATAGATCACCTGTGAAATAGCATTACCACTTTGAGTTCCCAAATGCCATGTTTCAAGGATAGCGGGTATATTTTTACTAGGCCAATTTAGGGTTAATGGTCTTCCATTCATTAAGACTAATACAATATTAGAATTTACTTGATGAATTTCTTCAAGTAGTTCTTGTTGAAATCCTGGCAAGTCAATATTTGCTCTACTTCTACCCTCTCCTGATTGAAAACCATATTCTCCTAAAACCATTATTACAACGTCAGCTTTTTCAGCTATTTCTTTAGCTTCACTAATTCCTGTTTTATCAGTAAGATTTAGTTGTACTTCTTCATGAAAACCATCTGGAATTTTATTTACAAGTCTTACCCCTTGAGAGTGGATTATTTCATTTCCACCGTAGTTTGATAATCCCTCTAAAACAGAGACTGCAGTATTGTTATCAGCAGCAACTCTCCAATTTCCAAGGGGACTATTTTTATCTGCTGCTAGTGGACCAATTAAGGCTATCTTTTGTCCATTCTTTTTTAATGGAAGAAGGTTGTTTTTATTTTTTAAAAGAACTATAGATTTTTTTGCCATTTCTAAAGCTCCATCAATTATCTCCTGAGATCCAGTGATTTTTTTCTCTCTAACCAAATCACAATATTTATATGGATCATCAAAAAGTCCCAATTCAAATTTAACAAGTAAAATTCTTCTAACCGCATCATCAATCTGGTCAATATTAACTTTTCCTTCTTTAACTAAATTACTCAACTCCTCAATATAAATAGTAGATTCCATATCCATGTCAGAACCTCCATTTAAGGCCAATTCTCCTGCATGTTTTCTATCTTTTGCATAACCATGATCCATCATTTCTCTTAAAGACCCCCAATCTGAAACTATAAACCCTTTGAAACCCCATTGTTTTTTTAAAATTTCCCTTTGTAAATAAGAATCTGCTGTAACTGGGATTCCATTAAGCTCTGTAAAACCATTCATAAAAGTCCTAACTCCAGCATCAACAGCAGCTTTGAATGGGGGTAAGACTATATTATGTAGAGTACTTAACCCAATATCAACTGTGTTGTAATCCCGACCAGATTCTACAAAACCATATGCAGCAAAGTGTTTTGCACATGCAGCCACAGTTGATGGAGACGAAAGATCATTTCCTTGAAACCCTTTAACTCTTGCTGCAGCAATAAGACTACCTAAAAATGGATCTTCTCCAGCACCTTCCATTACTCTCCCCCATCTTGCATCTCTTGATATATCAACCATTGGAGCAAATGTCCAATTTATTCCAGCAGCTGATGCTTCTTTTGCACCAAGGGAGGCTGATTTTCGGATTTCATTTATATCCCAACTAGCAGATTCAGCTATTGGAATTGGTGCAATTGTCTTATAACCATGAATTAAATCAAAACCAAAAATTAAAGGAATACCTAATCTGGTTTCTTCTACGGCAATTTTTTGGAATGCTCTAACATCCTTTACTCCTCTTACATTTAACATAGAGCCTACTAGACCATTTTTTAAATTATTGTATTTCTTTTTTGCATCCCCCAGAATTGGACTTGGACCAGTAGCGTCATAAAAACCATTATATTGATTCATTTGGCCTATTTTCTCATCTAAAGTCATCTTTTCTAGAAGGCTTTCAACATCTTTATTGTAATTTTTTTGTGATTGGCTATTACTTATAAATCCAAAAGTGAAAATTATTATTAGTATGATTTTTTTCATAATTATCCTACTGATAAACCCTAATATAATCAATTTCCATTATCGCTGACTGAAAATCTGGATCAATATTATTATCAGTCCAAGTTCCCCCCATAGCAACATTTAATATTAAAAAGAAAGGTTTCCAAAAAGGCATATCATAATCTGTTGTGAATTGATGATGTCTAACATCGTCAACGAAAAATTCTAGTAGACCAATTGACCATTTAAGCTTATAAACATGGAACTCAGATGATTCATTTTCGATTTGCTGTTCACCTCTGACATAATAATGGTCACCATTTGCATTTGGTAAATGTACTGCAGATGATACTAATCCAGGATCTTTATCTCCATGTTCCATTATGTCAATTTCCCCACATTCAGGCCATCCAAGAGTTGCGTGATCAACTCCTAACATCCATATTGCTGGCCAGGTACCCTGTCCCTGTGGGAGTTTTGCCCTAACATGTACCTCGCCATATGTAAAATCAAATAAATTTTGTGTAGTCATTCTTGCGGATGTATATTTTTTATTTTCATAATCCTCTCTTAAAGCAATAATTTTTAAAAAACCATTTTCAACAATTGAGTTTTCTCTTCTGTCAGTATAATACTGATCTTCTTGGTTCCACCAACTTCCATTATTGGGTGGTACAGTTTCTAAAAACCAATTTTCTTCAGATGGAGCTCCGTCTACATCGAATTCATCAGACCAAATCAGACATGGATCACAACTTGGAGTTGAGGGAGTTGTTGGAGTAGTTTGAGAGTTATTTGATGTATTATTTGGAATTGTAGTTGCTCCAATATTATTTTGATTTTCACTTTTAGAACACGCAATACCATGTATTAATGTAATAAGGAGTAATATTTTTTTCACAAAAAAACTTTTTTTATATGCGCAAATATATATAATATTTCATAACGTTTATTTAACATTTGTATCTTTATAACAAAAAATAAAGAATGAAAATTAGTGGTCATTTAAAAGTGTTTTTTTATAGAATTGGCCTTGTTTTTATTTTTTACATGATTTCAAGGTGGCTTTTTGTTTACTACAATAATGATATTTTTAATTTAGCTAGTTTCTCTGAGTTTTTTAGGCTTAGTTTTTATGGTATTAAATTTGATCTAGCAGCAATTATATACTTGTTAAGTATTTTTATAATACTTTCATTTCTACCCGGAAATTATTTTTTCAATAATGGATATGAAAAACTTACTCGTTTTTTTTATTTTATTGGGAGTCTAATTGGATTAGGATTAAACTTTATTGATTTCGCATATTATCGATTTAATTTGATGAGGATTAATTCAAAAGTTTTTGAAGTATTTCAAAATGAACAAAACAAAGTAAAATTAACGTACCATTTTTTTATTGAATATATAGACTTAGTTTTTTTATTTTTTCTGTTTTCTTTTGTTTGGATTTACTTGTACAATTTATTTAATGCAAAAAAACAAGAAATTAAATCATCTGTTTTTTATTGGATAAAATCCACTGTCCTTTTTCTTATTGTAATAGTGGTTTGTATTGCTGGAGTGAGAGGTGATTTAAAAAAAAGTACAAGACCAATCACATTAATTCATGCAATGGAAAATGTAAATAATCCAAAAAAGGCAGATATAATATTGAATTCTCCTTTTACGTTAATTAGAACAATCGGAAAAAATAGTTTTAAAAAGACGACTAAATACTCAGAGGACGATATAAAAAAAATAATAAAGCCTATTAAGTTTTACCATAAAAAAGACACAACAAAACCAAATATTATTCTTTTTATTCTTGAGAGTATGGGAAGAGAATATTGGGGGAGTCTGAACCAAAAAAATAATATTGATAATTTTATTAGCTACACTCCTTTTTTAGATTCTTTGTCAAGAGAAAGTTTAATTTTCCCAAATTTTTATGCTAATAGTAGAAAGTCAATTCATGGAATGCCCGCAATCTTAGCTGGAATACCTTCATTTGAAACAGCCTATACGTCCTCTTCTTATTCAAACCAGCCGCTTGAGTCCGTTGTTTCAATTGCAAATAAAATGGAATATGATACTTCATTTTTTCATGGAGCACCAAATGGGTCAATGGGATTTCTTGGGTTTTCAAAAACTCTTGGATTTAATAATTATTATGGAAAAGATGAGTATAATAATGATAGTGATTATGATGGTTATTGGGGTATTTGGGACCTCCCTTTTTTAAAATTTACTAAGGAAGTGATTGATAAAAAAAGCGAACCTTTTTTGAGTACCATTTTTACTGTCACTTCACATGAACCTTACATAATTCCAGATGAATTTGAAGGATATTTTGATGAAGGAAATGTTCCAATGCACAAAGCAGCCAGGTATACAGATTATTCAATTAGACAGTTTTTTGAAATTGCTAAGGATGAAAATTGGTTTAATAATACAATTTTTATTTTTACAGCTGACCATGGAAATCAAACATATTATTCTTTTTATGAGAAAATGATAAATAGATTTGCAAACCCACTAATGATATACTCGCATGGTTCAAATTTAAAAGGAGTTTCAAATCAACTATCCCAACACCTAGATATCTTTCCTACAATTGTTGATTTAATTAATTATAATGAGCCTTTTAGGAGCTGGGGTCAAAGTTTGTTGTCCGGTTTTGAAGATGACTCATTTGTGGTTAATTATTTTGGAGCAGGGAGCTATTTTTATATGGACAATGATTATATTTTGGTTTCAGACGGTAACAAGGTTACTGGGTTTTATGATTCAAAGGATTTTGATTTGTCAAATAACTTAATAGAGGAATCAAATAGCAAGATGATTGATTTGGAATATAAATTTAATTTATTTCTTCAGGATTACATGACTCGAATTATTGATAAAAAAATGAGTAATGAGTAAACACTTTTTTTTTATTATTAATCCCAATTCAGAAAAAAAATCAGGTGAACTCCAAAAAATAATAATTAATTTTTTTAAGGATTTGGATGAAAGATGTACGATTTTTATTTCTAAAAATTTTAAGCATATTGGAGAACTAGCAATAAAAGCTGTTGAATTTAAAGCGAATACAGTAGTTGCTTGTGGAGGAGACGGAACAGTGAATATGGTTGGACAGGTTTTAGTCGGAACAGATATTCAGCTTGGAATAATACCTATTGGTTCTGGTAATGGTGTTGCAAATAATATCAATATAAATAATAATTATCAAGAAGCATTGAAAAAAATTATTTCAGGGAATAGTTTAAAAATTGATGTTGGTAGAATTGACAATTATTATTTTTTTAGTAACGTCGGTTTTGGTCTTGAAGCCGAATTTATCAGGCATTATAAACTCAGAAATTCACATGGGTTCTTATCTTATTTTATTTCTTTTTTTAAATCGTTAAATTCATATAAGCCATCTAAATTTCAAGTAGAAATTAATAATTCTTCAAAGGAAAAAATTATACCATATATGCTAATGGTAGTCAACACAAATGAGCAGGGATACGGAATAAGTGTTTCACCAGAAGCTAGGATTGATGACGGATTTTTAAATTATATCTCGATAAGTAAAACAAATTTAGTAACTATAGTTTATTATGTTCTCAGGATTCTATTGGGACTATCTATAAAAAGTGAAAGAATATCTAAGTTTGAAGAAATCAAATCGGTAAAAGTCATTTCAAAAAATAAATATATTAGTCTTCAAATTGATGGAGAATATCTTTTTTTACCCAAGAACAGTACTAAAATCTCCGTTATTCCGAAAGCCTTAAATATTTTGTGTTAATTAATTAAATATAAATGATGCCATTATGGACTCCCTCTGATGATTCAATTTCATCCTCTAACTGGACTTCTTACACTAATTTTCTCTATCAAAAAAAGAAACTAAAATTTAGCTCTTATGATGAGATGCATAGCTGGAGTACAAATCATCTTGGTGACTTTTGGGAATCAATAATACAATTTTTTAAGATTAAACTTCATTCTAATTATCAGGTTCCATTAATAAAATCAAAAAATAATAAAATGTATAGATCTCAATGGTTCTCTGGTTCTAAGCTTAACTATTCAGAATATTTATTTGATAATTCGACTATTGAGAGACCTGCAATTAAATATCAAAATGAATCATCCAAATTAATTGAGATATCTTGGAAAGACTTAAAAGCTAAAACTATAGTAATTCAGAATTTTTTGATTAATAATGGAATCGTAAAAGGAGATAGAGTGGTTGCATATTGTTCAAATACACCTGAGGTTATAGCAGCTTTTCTAGCTACTAACGCTTTAGGGGCTATTTGGTCTTCGTGTTCAATTGATTTTGGGATTGAAAGTGTAACTGAAAGGTTTACTCAAATCGATCCAAAAGTTCTTTTTGTAACAAAAAAATATATTTTTAAGGGAAAATCTTATGGTATAAAATCCAAATTAGAAAGTTTAAAGACAAACTTAAAATCTTTAAAAGCATTTGCGTGCCTGGATGATTTTGATAAAATCGAAGAGTCTGATTCATCAAGCGAAGTTATTTTTGAACCAGTTGATTTTTCTGATCCTATATGGATTCTCTATTCTTCAGGAACAACCGGAAATCCAAAAGCGATCACTCACTCTGTTGGAGGAATTTTACTTGAGCATTTAAAAGCATTATCACTTCACCAAAATGTAAAAAAAGGAGATAATTATTTTTGGTATTCAACTACCGGATGGATGATGTGGAATTATGCATTAAGTAGTTTATTATGTGGAGCGTGCTTATGTATTTATGATGGTAGTTCTAAGTTTCCTGACCCAAATATTTTATGGAGATTTGCCAATTCAGCGAACATAAATCATTTTGGAAATGGAGCTAGTTTTTTTGATGAACAGTTAAAAACCAACTTTAAAAATATAAGTAAAATTGATTTATCAAAAATTAAAATAATTGGTTCAACCGGCTCCCCTCTTACTAAGCAAACTTTTGAGGGAATTAATAAACTTTTACCTAATGCACAAATAATTTCACTTAGTGGAGGAACTGATATTTGCTCAGCTTTTGTTGGTGGTCATCCTCATTTACCTGTAAATGCAGGAGAAATTCAATGTAAAATGTTGGGCGCTTCAATTGATATATGGGATTCTGATAAAAAATCACTCATGGATTCTCCTGGCGAATTAGTTATCACTGCTCCATTACCGTCAATGCCAATTTATTTTTGGAATGATTTTGATTTTAGAATTTACGAAAAAAGCTATTTTTCAAAGTTTGAAAACATATGGTGTCATGGCGACTGGATCAGCTTGACTGAAAATAATGGATTAATTATACATGGAAGATCTGATGCTACACTCAATAGATTCGGAGTTAGAATTGGTACCGCAGAAATTTATAAAATACTTGATGAAATAGATAAAATTCATGATAGTTTAATAATTCATCTATCAAAAAATGGAGAGGATAAACTTTTACTTTTTTTGAAACACAGTTTTATTAAATTAAATGATAGATTTATTAAAAAAATAATAAAAGAAAAATCTTCTCCGAGACATCTCCCTGATGAAATTATTTCGGTTCCAGATATTCCCTATACCATTAGTGGTAAAAAACTTGAAATCCCTATTAAAAAACTATTATCGGGCGGAAATAAAAATGAATTGTTAAATCTGGATTCATTAAAAAATCCAGAGGCAATAAATTGGTTTATGGAAAATAAAGAAATGAATTTTTTTAAATCTTAAAAAGTTTTCAATTTATAAAGCTTAATTTAAAAATATGATTAGTTTTATCCAGGACATAATAATAAAATTTATATGTTGGAATTCGTTTTAATTGTTTTGATTTTTTTAATTGCAGCTCTTTTATTCTTTATTTATAATATAAAATTTAAAGAAGACTCTTCTCAAACTAATAATTTAATTAAGTTTTCAGAGTCTCTTGCAAATCAAATCCAAGAGGTAAGAAAAGAAATTGATAAGAATTCAAAAGATAGCAGGGAGGATATTGAAAACAGGCTAAATCAAATAAATAAACAAATGAATGATTTTACTAAATCCTCTGCCTCCAACATGTCAAATCAGTATAAAGAATCAAATAAAGTTATAAAGGAGGTTACTTCTGAACTTGAAAAAATAAAAAACACAAATGAACAGGTTTTAGGTTTTTCTAATCAATTAAAAAATCTTGAAAAAACATTTTCTAATGTAAAACAGAGAGGTTTGTTTGGGGAAATTCAGCTAGAGAACCTTTTGTCAGATTATGCGCCTGCAGGTACATATGAAATGCAATATTCTTTTAATAATGGTGATACTGTTGACGCCATAATTAATTCTGGCGAATATATAATTCCAATTGATGCTAAATTTCCTATGGAAAATTATAATAGACTTTTAGAATCATCAAATACTGAAGAAGAGGCAGAATACGCTAATAAGTTTAAAAATGATGTTAAGAAAAGAATTGATGAAACTTCTAAATATGTTAGGCCAAAAGAAGGAACTATAGATCTTGCTTACATGTTTGTTCCAGCTGAGGGTTTGTACCAAGATATGCTGAGAAGTAGAACGGGAACAATAAATATTAATGACATAAACTTGATAAAGTATGCTTTTAATAAAAATGTTATTATTTGCTCTCCAGTAACATTATTTGCCATGCTTACTGTTGTACTAAAACAAATTCAAAATTATAAAGTTGAAGAATCTATAAAGAATGTTTTTAAAAATGTTGAAAAACTATCAAGTCATTTAAATGCATATAAAGTATATCATGAAAAGCTTGGGAATCAACTTGGAATTACTGTGGGACATTATAATACTAGTTCTAAAGAGTTTAAAAAAATTGATAAAGATGTTATAAAAATCACTTCAGGAAATTCTAAGATTGAGATTGAATCTGAGATAGTAGAAAAACCTATAATTGAAAATTAAATTATTGTAAAACTAATTCACTATAATTTTCTTATTATGTTACATTTTTTGTACTTTTATAAAAATACGTAACATATGTTTAGGTTCTTAATTTTGTTTTTTTGTTTTACATCAACTGTTGTGTTTTGTCAGAACGCAAAGGACATAGTCCAAAATTCTGATATTAGATTAAGAGGAGCTTCATCTTATGCAGAGCTTTCAATCACTATAGTTAGGCCAAAATGGCAAAAAGAAATGAATCTGAAAAGTTGGAGTAAAGGAAATGATTACTCAGTTACTTTGGTTACGAGTCCTGCGAAAGAAAAAGGTTCAGTTTTCTTGAAAAGAAAAAGAGAAGCATGGAATTATCTTCCTGCGATCGAGAGAACTATTAAACTCCCACCTTCAATGATGACTCAGAATTGGATGGGAACAGACTTTACTAACGATGATTTGATTAAACAATCTTCAATAGTTATTGATTATACTCATGAAATTATTGGTTCTGAGACTCTTGAGGGTCTAGATACGTGGAAAATCGAATTATTTCCAACTGAGGAATCATCGGTTGTATGGGGTAAATTGATTGTTTGGATTGATAAGATTGATTATATGCAACTAAAAACAGAATTTTATGATGAGGATTTAGAGATTGTAAATAAAATGGTTGGTTCCGAAATTAAACAATACAATGGGAGAAAACTACCATCAAAATTAGAATTTTATCCTTTAGAAGACGAAGGGCATAAAACAATAATTCACTATGATAAATGGAATTTTGATGTCAAAGTGCCCGAAAATTACTTTTCTACACAATATGTTTCAAGATTAAAATAGCCTATGTTAATAAAAATTGCTTGGAGAAACGTTTGGAGGAACAAACGAAGGAGCTTAATAACCATAGCAGCTATTTTCATAGCAGTTTTTTTAGCGATTATTATGCGATCACTTCAATTTGGAATGTATGATAATATGATTAAAAATGTAGTGGGTTCATTCTCTGGTTATATTCAGTTACATTCAAAAGGGTATTGGGATGATAAGAACATTGATAATTCATTTAAAATCGATCCAGATACATATAATAAGATAGAAGATACTGATGGAGTCTCTGATATTTTAAAAAGAATTCAAACTGGTGCTCTATCATCAAATAATGATTTGTCAAAATTTGTATATATCACAGGAGTTCAATTAGAAAATGAAAATAAACTTACTGATTGGAGTAAGAGATTGATAGATGGAAAATTATTTGAAAAAAATAGCAATTCTATAATTGTAGGTAAAGGAGTCGCAAAATATTATAGTCTTAAAGTTGGTGATTCACTTGTTTTTATTGGACAAGGTTATCATGGAATGCAGGCAGTTGGAGTTTATCCTGTCCAGGGGATTATTGACATGAAAAATCCAAACTTAAATAACCTGAGTGTATTTATGAACTTGGATGTAGCTCAGAATTTTGTTTCTGCTGATGATATGTTAACCAGTTTAGTTATCAACAAAGATGAATATTTTGATGAAAATCAATTAGCAAAAAAAATTAGATCTATAACAGATTATGAATCTAATGATGTGATGACTTGGAAGGAAATGACCCCAGAGTTAGACCAATTAATTGAAGCAGATAATGCTGGGGGACTTCTAATAATTATCATTTTATACATGATTGTTAGTTTTGGTATTTTTGGAACTGTTCTTATGATGACCCAAGAAAGGCTTTATGAGTTTGGGGTTTTAATTTCTATAGGTATGAAAAAATCTAAACTAATAATATCATTAATATTTGAAACAGTTTTATTAACATTTGTAGGAACACTCTCAGGAATTATTATCTCAAGGCCAATTGTAAATTATTTTCATTATAATCCGGTTAGATTATTTGGTGCAGCTGCAGCTCAATTGGAAAGTGCAGGTTTTGAACCAGTAATTCCATTTATGAATTCTTTTGATATACCACTCAATCACTCACTTATAATTATTTTTATTTCCTTACTAACGTGCATTTATCCGATTATAATTATTTCGAGACTCCACCCAATCAAAGCAATGAATAGATAAAACATGAGGACAATTATAAAAATTGCTTGGAGAAACGTTTGGAGAAATAAACTCAGAAGTTCAATAGTTATAATTTCTATGATTTTAGGTCTATGGTCTGGGTTGTTTACGGTTGCAATGAGTAGAGGTGTAAATGAGCAAAGAGTTAAAAGTGCAATCAACACCTATCTTCACCATGTTCAGATACATAACCCTTCATTTGAATATAATCTTGATATAAATAGCACAATTGATAAACCTCTAAAAATTTTTGATGAATTGAAGAGAGATAGTTTAATCAAAAAATATAGTAGTAGAGTAATAATCTCAGCTATGGCATCAACTGCTCATGGTGCACAGGGAATTAAATTAATTGGAATAGATTCAAAAGAAGAAAAAACATTTTCTGATATAAGTAAAAATATAATTGATGGAAATTATTTTTCAAAAATTAAAAGTAAGCCAGTAATAATAGGGAAAAAATTGGCTGATAACCTGAATTTAGATTTAAAGAAAAAAATATCATTCACTTTTGTTGATGACAATGGAGACTTACAAAGAGTAAAATTTAAAGTTGAGGGCATCTATAAAAGTGCTAATTCAATATTTGATGGAGGTACTGTTTATGTAAAAAAACAAGATTTAATAAAACTTATAGAGAAGAAATCTAGTGTTCATGAAATTGCAATTGTATTAAATAACATAGAGCAATCAGATATTATAAAAGAAAAGCTTTCGAAACTTAATTTAAATAATAAGGTAGAAACTTGGAAGGATTTGTCACCTGAGCTGGGATCAGTTCAAGAATTGATGATTTGGTTTTTTTTTATTTTTATGAGTATTATTTTACTAGCTCTCTCATTTGGTATAGCTAATATAATGCTAATGGCAGTTCTGGAAAGAAAAAGAGAGCTTGGAATGCTAATGTCGGTTGGATTGAACAAATCAAAAATATTTTTTATGATTCTTTTTGAAACTATTTTCATATCATTTATTGCTCTACCGGTTGGGATTTTATTATCATACTTGATGATTTCTTATTATGGTCAAATAGGTATAGATTTATCAATTGTATCTGAGGGCTTAGATGCTTTTGGAATGAAATCAATGGTTTACACTTCACTTCCTTTTAGTTATTATTTCATGATAACTATACTTACTTTATTTGTTACACTTATTTCATCTCTTTTCCCTGCTAGAAGGGCGCTTAAATTAGATCCAGCTCAGGCTCTTAAATCATTATAAAATCATTATTATGCATATAATTGAAACAAAAAATATTTCTAAACTATATAAACAAGCTGATCAAGATATTATTGCATTAAACAATGTTAGCATTAGTTTTGAAAAAGGAGAGTTTACAGCTATCGTAGGTCCATCAGGATCAGGTAAGACAACCTTTTTAAATTGCATAGGAGGATTGGATTCACCAACTTCAGGAAAAGTTATGATTGAAGACAAGGAAATTACTGGACTAAGTTCGAATGAATTAATTGACTTTAGGCTAAGAAATATCGGTTTCGTTTTTCAATCTTATAATTTAATTCCTGTCCTTACCGCTAAGGAAAATGTTGAGTTTATAATGTTAATGCAAGGATTATCTGAGTCACATAGAAACAAACGATCAATTGAGCTTTTAAATTCAGTTGGGCTAGAAGCACAATTAAATAGAAGACCTAATCAATTATCAGGTGGACAACAACAGAGAGTAGCTGTAGCCAGAGCATTGGCTTCAAAACCAAAGTTCGTTCTTGCTGATGAGCCAACTGCTAATCTAGATTCATCATCAACAGCAAACCTTTTGGATATAATGAGTAGACTCAATAAGAAAGAAAAAACAACTTTTATCTTCTCTACTCATGATCAAAGGGTGATTGATAGAGCTAATAGAATTATTACCTTGGAAGATGGCAAAGTACTTTCCGATAAAAAAATAAATTAAATCAGCTTGAAATATATTTTTTTTCTTTTGATTATATTGATCGATCTTGCTACTATCAATGCTCAAGATCAAGTTGAATCTAAATGGAAAGATAAAATAAGTTTTTCTGGGTATTTACGTTACATGAATTCTTCTTCAGTAATTAATTCTGACTCAACCATTAAAGATAATTTAATTCACAACCGATTAAGAATCAAATTAGATCTTAATTCTCGATTTAATGCGGTGGTTGAAATGAGAAACAGGGCTTTTTTTGGTCAGGCAACAAAAATTAATCCAAACTTGGGAAACATTTTAAATAATGATTTGGGAGAATTGGACTTGTCTTTTGTTCCATACGATCAAAAAGAGCTTGTTATTCACTCTATTTTTGATAGAGCCTATATAAAGTATTCATCTGATAAATGGGAGTTAAGAATAGGAAGACAAAGGATTAATTGGGGAGTTAATTTAGCATGGAATCCAAACGATTTATTTAATGCATATAGTTTAATTGATTTTGACTACCAAGAAAGGTTGGGAGTTGATGCTCTGCGACTACAATACTACATTGGTGAGATGTCTACCATTGAGATATCTGCTCAACCTGGGATGAATATTGATGAATCAATTTTTGCAGGATTGTGGAAGTTTAACCTAAATGGTAGTGATTTTCAGTTTCTATTTGGAAATTACTATGAAGATGTTGCCATAGGTTTTGGGTTAGCTACCAATATCAAAAATGCTGGCGTTACTATAGAATCAACATATTTTAATCCAAAAAATAATAGTAAAACCTCAGAGGGCCTAAGTACGTCCTTTTCTGTTGATTATTCTACCAAATCTGGGATCTATTTTAACTCATCATTTTTATTCAACAGTTTAGGATCAACAAAAAAATCAACTGATGATAATTTATTTGGATCTTTTTTAACAGATATTTCTGCCAAAAGATTAATGCCTTCTAAATTAACTTATTTTACTCAGGTAAGTGGAAATTTTACTCCTGCAATAAACGGCTCAATGACAATATTTCATATGAAAGGAGAAGAAATGCTATTAATCATGCCATCAATTACTTATGAGATTAAAGAAAACCTTGACACAATGCTTCTAGCTCAATTAATTTATAATCAAATCGAAAGCAATTTTAATTCTATGGGAGTGGGTATTTTTTTGAGATGTGCATATAATTTTTAAAATATAGAGATTATTAGCAATCAAAAATAAAGCCCTGACTTTCATAAGTCAGGACTTTGAATTAAAACGTGGTACCTCCAGGAATCGAACCAGGGACACAAGGATTTTCAGTCCTTTGCTCTACCAACTGAGCTAAGGTACCAATATTTAAAGTGCAGCAAATATATAAGCCTTTTTAGACTAGAGCAAATCCTTGCTTAAAAAATCTTTTGGTACTTTTGAATATTATTCTTCATAAGATTATGAATCTAGTTTTAGATATAGGTAATACTAATTCAAAATTTTCAGTTTTCAAATCTGACAGGCTCATAGATTCTGGTGTATGGCAAAGTATAAATCTAAAAGAAGAATTTCAAAAATGGAATAATAATAATCAAAACTGTGAATCTATTATAATTTCCGATGTTTTAGGAATAAATAAGTCTGATTTTGAATCTATTTCTAAATGTCATTTGGTATGGGTTTCAGCCAAAATTAACTTACCCTTTGAAATAAATTACAAGGTACCAGAGGAACTTGGGGCAGACAGAATAAGTCTTGTTGCAGGAGCAGTATTTGCATACCCAAAAAAACATTGCCTCATAATAGACATAGGAACATGCATAACATACGATTTTGTTTCAAAAAATTCATCTTATATGGGAGGATCTATAAGTCCTGGTTTTTTAATGCGTTATAATAGTATAAATGCAAATACTTCTAAGTTGCCAAAGCTTAAAATGACTATACCAAAAAAGATAACTGGTGATACAACAGAGGCATGTATTCACTCGGGAATATTTTATGGCATTATTGGAGAGATTGAAAATCAAATCCATTTTTATAAAAAAAAATATAAAGATTTAACAATAATTTTAACAGGAGGGGATTCGCAATACTTGGCTAACAGAATAAAAAATGGCATATTTGCCAGTCACAATTTTATATCAAGAGGATTATTTAGTATTTTAAAATTGAATAATTCATGACAAAACATAAAAATTCTTTGTTTGAATAAAATATTAATATTAACATTTTTTTTAATTAGTTCTTTTTCTTTTTCTCAAGTCGGAACAGGTTCACCTTATTCTTTTATTGGTTTTGGAGAAACAAATTTCAGAGGAAACCATTCGAATAGAGCAATGGGTGGACTAGATGTATATATAGATTCCATTCATCCGAATATTAATAACCCAGCTAGTTACTCTACACTAAAGGCTACAACTTATTCAATAGGGTTAAATTACAGGAAAAATAATATTTCTAATGATAGTGAAACTCAAAAGATTACCACTTCTTCTATAGATTATATGGGTGTTTCAATACCAACTAAAAAATTTCGTTTTGGCTTTGGTATAATACCAGTCAGTTCAATTGGATATTTGTTAAATGAATCAAATCAAAGTATCGCTGAAAATCAAGTAATTAATCGGTTTTCCGGAGAAGGTGGGCTAAATAGAGCCTTTTTAAATGTTGGCTTTAGAGTTTTAAAATCAATTCATGTAGGATTTTCTACAAATTATAGTTTTGGAGATATTTTATACGAAAAAAATCAATTAATCAAAGGGATTCAAAATGGTTCATATTTAGAGAGTGAATTAAGCTTATCAGGTATAAGTTATAAGTTTGCTCTTAACTCTATCATGAAGCTCAATAAGATACAAATTCACAGTCATTTTAGTTTTGAGCCAGAGGGCAATCTTAAATCAAAAAACAGGCAGGTAATTTATACTCAGTCAGTGTTGACCGAATCAACTTCTGTCGGTGAGGTTATTGAACCAGATCTATCATTAAGAGGAACAGATGAAACTATATTTAAAAGTCCTAAATCAATATCTTTTGGATCAGGTATAGCAATGGATAAAAAATGGTTTTTTGGTGGTCAAATTACAAATATTTCAAACAGCTCTTTTGTAAATGATTTTATCAATCAACCTAATATTGAATATATAGACGAAAAAAGAGTTAATTTTGGTGGGTTTTTTATTCCAGATTATAGCTCTATTACATCGTATTGGAAAAGAATTGTATACAGATTTGGATATAGAACAGACAAAAAAGGGTATTTAATTAACAATGAATCGATTAATGAAAATGTTATTACTTTTGGTTTTGGTCTGCCTATGGCTGGAGTTTCAAATACAAATGTTACTTTTGAACTTGGTAAAATTGGAAATAAAAATAATAATTTAGTTGAAGAAAACTATTGGACTATGAGAGTTGGTTTCTCTTTAAATGATATATGGTTTATAAAAAGAAAGTATAATTAAAATAAAATGAAAAAATTAAGATTACTATTTTTAGCAATAATGACTGTCAATATTTCATATGGTCAGTCTCAAGAAGAATGTCTTAACAATTTATCAATCTTTGCTGAATCAGCAAAGGTTAAAAATTATGATGCTGCATATGACACTTGGAAACTTGTTTTGGAATTATGCCCAAAAATTAATTTAGCAGTATATACATATGGTGAAAGAATTCTAAAACATAAAATAAAAAATTCTTCTGGTGAAGACCAACTTAACTTCAAAAAAAGTTTAGTTTCTCTTTATGACAAATGGTTGGTAAATTTTCCTTCAAAAAAAGGTGTTAGTAGAGTTGGGGATATTCTAAGCACTAAAGCTCAAGTTATGATTGATAATAAAATGGCTGGTGACGCAGAAGTTTACCAGGTTTTTGATTTAGCATATAAAAAAGATGCAGCAAGCTTTACTAATCCAAAGGGTTTGTATAATTATTTTGACACATTATATAAGCAATATAAATCAACAGAAAGTGATGTAACTCCAGAACATTTGTTCAACATGTATGAAGAGATTTCGGAAAAATTTGAATTTGAAGCTACTAAACTCGCAAAAAAGTTAGATAAAATCCTAATAAAAATTGATAGTGGACAGCCTTTGACCAATAGAGAGACAAAAAACAAGAGGGTATATGAGGTGAACTCTAGGGCTATTGGAATATTTCTATCTAATTTAGATGCTATTATATCAATAGAGGCAACCTGTAAAAATCTTATTCCATTATATAAAAGGAATTTTGATGAAAACAAATCAGATTCAACTTGGTTAAAAAGAGCAGCTAGTAGGATGGATGGAAAAGATTGTTCAGATGATCCATTTTTCGTAACTCTAGTAGAAGCTCTACATGACATAGAACCCTCGGCAGATTCAGCATATTACTTGGGCTTATTGAATGATAAAAAAGGTAAAAGCTCTGAAGCTTTAAAGTATTATGAAGAATCAATATCGCTAGAAACTGATCAATATAAAAAAGCAAAAATTTTATATAAAATTGCTGTTAAGTTTCAGAAAAGTGGTAGAAAACAATCTGCTAGAAATTATGCTAGAAAAGCTCTTAAAAACCAGCCTTCAATGGGAAGAGCATATTTACTAATCGCTAGCTTATATGCTAGCAGCGCCAATGATTGTGGTGAAACACAATTCAACAAACGAGCAATTTATTGGTTAGCTGCTGATATAGCAAACAAAGCAGGAAGAGTAGATGCCTCGATAAAAAAATTGGCAAACAAAACATCTAAAAGTTATATGGGAAGAGCTCCTAGTAAAACAGATATTTTTTCTGAAGCAAACGAGGGTACAAAGATAACTTTTAATTGCTGGGTTGGAGCAAGTGTCAGAGTCCCTAAGTTATAATGTTAAGATTCAATTTTTGTAACTTGATTACAAAGACAGCTGTCTTTTTAGTATTTTCCATTTGCTCTTGTGACAATAATACCCAAGAAATAAATCACATTAATAATGAAAACCCTCAGCCAGTAGGAATGGCAAGTGACTTAAGAATGATATATACTGATTCTATGAAGATCTCAGCCATTCTAACATCAAATAAACATATTGATTTCACTAATTTAACTTTTAAATATTCAGAATTTCCAGAAGGAGTAAAGGTTGTCTTTTATGATAAAGAAAATAAACAAAGTGAATTAACATCTGATTTTGCGGTATTATATGAGTCAACAAAAATAATTGATTTAAGAGGAAATGTTTTATTAAGATCAAGTAACGGTGCAGAGTTGTTTTCTCAACAACTATATTGGGATGCAACTGATGATTGGATTTTCACGGAGTTTCCATTTGAATTTAATGATGATGATTATCAAATTTCAGCAACTAGATTGGATGCAAATAAAGAATTCACTAAATTTAAAACTGGCAATTTAACAGGAAAAATTTCTATTCAAGAATCAAAAGATTCTATTAAATAATATCAAATGAAAAGTCTTCTTATTTCAGAAATTCTATATTGGGTAATTGCATTAATTTCTTTTTTTCAAATATTTCAAAATTGGAATTTAAATAGAAACAAAGCATATATTTTTATTTTTTTTGCTATACTATCTGTTTTTATGGCACTTTTTAGAAGGTATTTTAGAAATAAATATTCTCAAAATAAATAATGCTTACAATTGATATAATAATAATATCATCTCTTTTCCTTTCAGCTTTTTTCTCAGGTCTAGAGATGGCTTTTGTCTCTTCAAACAAACTGTTTTTAGAAATACAAAAAAAACAAACAGGCTTTAATTCTAAATTTTTAAAAAAATGTACTGACAATCCCTCTGAATTTATCGCTTCAATGTTAGTTGGGAATAACATATCATTAGTTATATATGGGATTTTCATGAGTGAGCGATTAGTTGACCTTTTTTTTCCTGAATTCAATAATAGTTCAAACTTAAAACTTGATATTTTATTTTATCAGACTATAATTTCGACCATAATTATTTTAATTTCAGCTGAATTTCTTCCAAAAGTCTTTTTTCGTATTTATTCTCATAAATTAATAACTTTTTTTGCAATTCCTGCAGCAATTTTTTTCTTTCTATTTAGACCAATTACTACCTTTATAGTGAAATTGAATGATTGGATATTAAAAATTTTCTTCAACATCAAATCTGAAAATGCCCAGCTCTCATTTTCCAAAGTAGAATTAGGTGATTACATCGAAGAACAAATTGAAAACTCAAAAAATAAAGATGAAATTGATTCTGAGATTAAATTTTTTCAAAATGCATTAGATTTTTCAGACCTCCGCTCAAGAGAAACTATGGTTCCCAGAACAGAAATAATTGGTGTAGATATTAATACATCATACAATACTTTAAAGTCTTTATTTATTGAGACAGGCTTTTCCAAAATACCAGTATACAAAAAATCAATTGATGATATAATAGGTTATGTTCATTCATTTGAGATGTTTAAGCAACCTCTGACAATCAAAGAAATTTTATTACCAGTTTCATATGTGCCAGAACCAATGCCCATTAATAAAGTTTTAGAGCTTCTTTCTAAGCAAAGAAGGAGTATGGCTATAGTATTAGACGAGTATGGTGGAACATCTGGATTAATAACAGTTGAGGATATTGTTGAAGAGTTATTTGGAGAGAGTGAAGATGAGAATGACCAAGTAGAAAATATTGAAAAGATTATTTCTAAAAAGCAATTTGAATTTTCAACAAGATTAGAGGTTGATTATATCAATACAAATTATAATCTTGGTATAATTGAAAATGAATTTTATGAAACCCTGGGAGGATGGATTGTCTTTCATACTGGAGATATACCTCTTAAAAATGATGAAATTTTGATTGAAAATTTTAAAATTAAGATTATTGAAACATCATCTACAAAGATTGAAAAAATCTTATTAGAGATAACCGACAATGATTAATTTATTTCAAAAATAATAAGTAAATTTTTAAAAACCCTTTGGATATTGTAAATTCGCAAGCTACGTAGATTAATTATAAATAATTATGGCTTTACTTGGACAAATTAGAGAGAGATCAATTTTTTTAATCATAGTAATAGGAATGGCTTTATTTGCTTTTGTTATTTCCGGTGTTTTTACAAGTGATGGAGGAGGTGGATCTATCTCTGAGCCAATTGCAAAAGTTAACGATGTAGAAATAGACTTGGATCTATTTAGATTTAATGTTGAACAAACAGAGAGGAATTATAATTTCTCAACTCTTAAATCTGTTGATGCGGTATGGAACCAGACAATCCGTAATGCCGTCTTAGAAAATCAATATAAAATACTTGGCATTGATGCTGGAATTGCTCAATTAGAGGAAATTATAAGCTCAAATGACGCATTTTTAAACGATCAACGTTTTTTAAATGAATCAGGTTTTTTTGATTTTGGCTTGTTCACCAATTTTATAATCTCAATGAAAACCAATAATCCAGAGGGCTATGAAAACTGGAAGGCTCAGGAATCTCAATTAATTTCAATGGCTAAGCAAAATATATATTTGGGGTTAGTAAGGTCAAGTGCCACTTTTTCAGATTTTGAAGGAAAATTTACTTATCATACTGAAAATGATAATGTCTCTATAGAATACGTTCAAATCCCTTATAGCATAATTTCAGACAGTATGGTCAGTGTTAGTGATAATGAAATAAAAAAATATATTACTCAAAATCCAGATAAATTTAAAAGAAACGAAACTAGATCAATTGACTATGTTTTATTTAATGAAGCCCCAACTGAGGAGGATATCTTAGAACAAAGAAATTCACTAGAAAAACTAATTGGAAATAGAATCGAATACAACGATGTTTCAAAACTAACAGATACAATTTTAGGTTTAAAAAACACAAATGATATCTCTGGCTTTGTATCACAACATTCAAATATTCCCTTTGATTCAATTTATAAATCGAAAGGTGAACTTATAAGTGAGTATTCAGAAATTTTATTCAATCTTAATGAAAACAAGGTTTTTGGCCCGTATATCGAAGGAAAAAATATTAAGATTTCCAAAATGATTGATCAAAAAAAGGATGGTTCCATTAGAGCTAGTCATATATTAATTTCTTACAAAGAATCTTTAGGAGCATCAAACTTAATATCAAGATCCAAAGAAGAAGCAAAGCAAAAAGCATTCGAAATTTTAAGACAGATTAGAAGAAACCCAAAAATATTTAATGAGGCTGCTTCAAAGAACTCAGATGGTCCTAGTAAAGATAAGGGTGGGGATTTAGGATTTTTTCAAGAAGGTTTTATGGAAAAAAGCTTTTTTGATTTTGTAAACAACAATAAAGTAGGTAAAACAGGTGTAGTTGAGACAAAATATGGATATCATGTAATTAAAATCACTGATAAAGAAGATGTTGTTTTACTAGCCAATGTTGTCCAAGAATTAAATCCATCTGAATATACCTCAAATCAAATATTCAAAAATGCTACAGATTTTGAAATACAAGCGCTTAAATCAAATCGAGAAGATTTTGAATCAATAGCTGAAAATCTGGCCTTAAATTATAAACAGGTAGATTATTTAAACATTTTAGATGAACAAATTCCGGGTCTCGGAGAACAAAGACAAATTATAAAATGGTCTTTTTCAGATAATTCTGAAGAAGGCGACATTAAAAAATTTAATTTATCCTCCGGCGGATATGCAGTTGTTAAAATATCTAAAATTAGGGATACTAAAATTGCAGAATTTGACGAGATCAAAGAAGAGGTAAGAAGTAAATTAGTAATTCAAAAAAAGAGTGATTTGCTTTTAAAAAAATATAAAAGCATTAAATCAATTGAGGAGCTCTCAAAAAAATCAAATCAAGAAATACAAACTGCATCTGCTTTAAATCAAAAAAACTCTGTTCTTTCCGGATCAGGACAGGAGCCTTATATAATTGGAGCATCTTTTGCCCTTAAAGAAAACGAAGAGTCGAATTTATTAGTTGGTAACAAAGGATTATATAAAATTAAAGTAACGGGTAAAGAAACTGCTCCAGATCTAGCATCTTATTTAGCATACAGAAACTCATTGAGAACAAACGAAAATATTAGGATAAATTCAGAGATCTTCAATGCTTTAAAGATGTCATCTGAAATTGAGGATAACAGACATTTATATTATTAGTATTACAAAATAAAATCAGCATATTTATATCCTATTTTATAATTTCTTTTTTTAAAATAGTCTAAAGAATCCTCTGGGCCAACAGCAAGGAAAAAGTCACCTCCCCATGCGCCGAGACTTTTTATTGAACCCTCATAATCTCTAAATTTTTTATTTATTGAATCAATTTTTAAAACAGAACTCATTATATTTTCATGATAATCAATTAGTTTCCTAAATTCATTAATGTTAGAGGTGGACATCAAATCCTGTCTTATTTTATATATGCGATTAATAGTTGATTTATCAAATAAATTTTGATTTTGATATTCTTCCAAAGACTTCTTAGTATTTTGTTTTTTATTTTGGTATATAAAAAATAAATTTTTTTTTAATATTGGATTAAAATTAACAGGAATAACTTTTTCTTTTCCTGAATTAAGTGAAAATAAAATTGGAGAATTAGCCTCTGCACAGGCTAGATCGTACCCACTTCCACCAAATGTTTTTTTTAAAAGTTCATATGGATTTATTTCAGCCCATTTAGAAATATTATTAATTAATGTTGATGAAGTTCCAAGCCCCCACTTATAATCAAAATCAAGATTTGTAATGATTTTTTTTCCAGTTTTTAAGAACTTTGAATTTAGGTCTCGAGAAGATTCTAAGATTTTTTTTAAACGTAAACTTATATTTTTATCACTAGTACCTAACACATTTAAAGATTTTAGATCAAATAAACATTCAAACCATTTTTCTGAATTCATATTAAAACTTAACCAGCTAATTTTTTCATTTAATATATTCTCAACTAACATGTCTTGTCCCATTTTAGTTGGTAACCCAATAGCTAAAGAACCATTTAATACCGAATACTCTCCAGTTAACAAGACTTTACCATTACTATAAAAGGATTTCATTTATTTAAGAATTTTTCTACATTACCAAAGTTTACTTTGTGATCTTTAAAGAATAAAAGTGCTTCAGACTTTTGTTTTTTTGTTGCATTTAACTGGTTTAAAATATTTAATAAATGCATTTTCATGTGTCCTTTTTGAATTCCAGATGTAATTAATGATCTAACAGCAGCAAAATTCTGAGCTAATCCCGATACACATATAATTGACATTAGTCTTTTAGAGTTTGGATTTTTTAAAAGCTCTAAAGACCATTTTACTAGCGGGTGAAGAATGGTTAGCCCTCCAACTGTCCCTATAGATATTGGGATCGTTAAATCAATTGTAAATATTCCATTTTTTATAAAAGCATTTGTTAGACCTTGATACTTTCCACTTTTTGAAGCATATGCATGAATTGATGATTCAACAGCTCTAAAGTCGTTTCCAGTTGATAGTACTATAGAATCAATACCATTCATAATTCCTTTGTTGTGTGTTACAGCTCTGGAAGTATCAGCTTTAGAAATATTAACTGCAGTTATAAATTTTTCGGCAAATTCCCTTCCATTTACACCATCGTTTTCATTCAAATCCTTTAAAGGACATGAAACCCAACTTTTTACCAAACAATTAGGCACATAATTTGACATTATACTCATAATAATCTCTAATTCATATTTTTTACTTAAACTAGATTTTAAAAAAACATCTTTAAGAGTTTCTGCAGTTTTTTCTAAACAAGAATTAATAAAGTTAGCACCCATTGCATTTATTGTATCGAAGCAAACTGATATTTGAAAGTAATTTTTTAAGTCTAGAGTTTTATCTATTAAATCCATTGACAGAATTCCACCCCCTCGCTTTTTCATTTTAAGTGAAATACCATCACAAGATTCAATAAGTTGTTTTTTATAATTTTTAAAAAACTTTTTTATTTCATTTTTTTTTCCATCATATAAAAAATGAATATGGCCAGTTTTCTCGACATTTATAATTTTTGTATGAAACCCACCTCTTTTTGACCAGTATTTAGCAGATTTTGAAGCAGCTGCAACTACAGAACTTTCTTCAATAGCCATTGGTAATGTATAGTTCTCACCATCAATTATAAAATTTGGAGCTACACCAAATGGCATATAAAAATTACTCAATGTATTTTCAATGAATTCATCATGTATTTCTTGAACCTCAGGATCAGAATTCCAATATTTTATAAGGTCTAATTTAGCCTTTGAAGGATCTGAAAAAAAGGATTCTGAAATCCATCTAATTTTTTCTTCTTTTGTTAATTTAGAAAATCCCGTTATGATTTTTTTCATTAATTCATTAAGTTGTTCAAATATATGTATTTTAGGTCCTAATTTTTATTACATTTTTTAAATTATCTAATTTCACTCATTGAATGAATAGCTCTTGTTTTAAAATCAGAATATTACTTTTCAGTTTGTTTTTTTTATCTTTTTCTGTTTCTAATTCGCAAAAAAAAATTAGATTAGATCAGATATGGAATGATGAATTTATTCCACAGAGGATGGAAAGTTTAAAATCTATGAATGATGGAGAAAGATATACTTACATTTCAAAAAATATTTTAAATCACGAATCAACTATTTATTCAGAATATTATACATCAAACAGAAAAAAGAAAATAATTTTAAGTTCACGACTCCCTCTTGTACCCTTTTTTAGTGATTATGAATTTTCTGAAGATGAAAGAAAAATACTTATTACAACTGAAAAAGAAGAAATTTATAGACGCTCAATAAAGGGTATATTTTGGGTATATAATACTTTTGATGGATCGATTCAAATGGTTTTTAATAAAAAAATTCAAGAACCAACTTTCTCCCCTGATGGAAATAAAATTGCCTTTGTATTTAACAGAAACCTATATGTTAAAGATTTAAATAGCAATTCACTTTTTCAAATCACGAATGATGGAAATAATGAAATTATAAATGGTATTACAGACTGGGTATATGAAGAAGAGTTTGGTTTTGTTAAAGCCTTTTTATGGAGTCCTGACAGCTCAAAATTAGTTTTTATGCGTTTTGATGAATCAAAAGTTCCTTTTTTTTCAATGGATATATATGGAGAAGGTTTATATCAATTTCCATATAAGTTTAGATATCCTAAAGCAGGTGAATCAAACTCTAAAGTTTCACTTCATATATATGATTTAAAATCCAAATCAATCTCTAATATTAAATTTTCAGATAACCAAGAACCATATTATATTCCAAGATTTAAATTTACAAGTGATCAAAATCTTTTATCTGTTCAAACAATAAATAGGAAACAAAATCACTTAAAATTTCATTTAATTAATCTAATTACTGAAGAAAGTAAGGTAATTCTTCAAGAACAATCTAAAACATATCTTGATGTTAATGATGACTTTTTCTTTCTTCCTGATAATAGTTTTTTATGGACAAGTGAAAAAAGTGGTTATAACCATATTTATCATTTTGATAAAAATGGAAAATTTATAAGTCAAATTACTAAAGGCTCTTGGGAAGTCACTAAAATATACAATTATAGAAATAAAACTCGAGAAATTTTTTTTGGTGCTGCTAAATCATCTTCAGTTGATAGAGGAGTTTATTCTATTAAATTGAATAGTAAAAAAATCAAACCGATAACTAAAGAATCAGGATTTAATGGAGCAATATTTAATAGAGATGCAAGTAAATTTATCCACACATACTCCGATGAGAACACCCCCCCTAAATACGTTATCAGGGAATCAAAAAATGGAGCTTTAATAAGAAAAATAATAAATAATGAATTTTTAAAAAATAAGTTGAGTAAATATAACCTTCCGAAAAAAGACTTCAGTACAATAAATTTAAATGGGCAAAATTTAAATTATTATATTATCAAACCAAAAAATTTTAAATCATCAAAAAAATATCCTTTATTACTTTTTCAATACTCAGGCCCTGGGTCACAACAAGTTTCAAATAGATGGGGAAACAATAGAGATTTGTGGCATAAAATGTTAACCCAGAAAGGATATTTTATTGCTTGTTTAGATGGAAGAGGAACCGGATATAAAGGAGAGAATTTTAAAAAAATAACATATATGAATTTGGGTAAATTAGAGACTCAAGATCAAATATCATTTGCTAAAAAAATTTCACTCTTACCTTATATAGATCAAGATCGAACAGGTATATGGGGGTGGAGTTATGGAGGTCATATGGCAACACATTCACTGTTTTTAGGAAACGAAGTATTTGAAATGGCCATTGCTGTTGCTCCAGTAACAAACTGGAGATTTTATGATACTATATACACAGAAAGATTCATGAGAACTCCTCAAGAAAACCCTGAAGGGTATGATAACAATTCACCAATTAATTATGTTGATAGATTACAGGGTAAATATTTATTAATTCACGGATCAGGGGATGATAACGTTCATCTTCAAAATTCTATGCGATTAATTAATGCACTAATTGAAAAAGGAAAACAATTTGAATGGATGATTTATCCCGATAAAAAACATGGTATTCAAGGGGTAAATACCCAAAATCATTTGTATACAAAAATGACTAATTTTATAACAGATAACTTGTAATTATGAATTATATATATAACGGAGGTGAAATCAATCAAAAAACAATTATTGGACATCCTTCGGGACTATACGTTTTATTTTTTACAGAGATGTGGGAAAGGTTTTCATACTATGGTATGAGAGCAATTTTAGTTCTTTTTTTAGTTTCATCGTTTCAAGATGGTGGTTGGGGATGGGAAAGAAGTGAAGCTCTTGGACTTTATGGTGTATATACCGGTTTGGTCTATATAACACCAATTTTTGGTGGGATATTAGCTGATAAGTTTTTAGGCTATAGAAATGCAGTAATAATTGGAGCATTAATTATGACACTGGGCCATGCCTCTATGGCATTAGAGGTATTTAGTGATTTATTATTTTATTTAGGACTTATTTTTTTAATAATTGGAAATGGATTTTTCAAGCCAAATATTAGTTCAATAGTTGGTCAATTATATAAAACAGAAGGTCGAGATAAAGATGCTGGATATACAATTTTTTATATGGGAATAAATTCGGGAGCATTTTTAGGAATATTACTTTGCGGATATATTGGAGAAAAAATTGGCTGGCATTATGGATTTGGTTTAGCTGGAATATTCATGTTTTTTGGGATGCTACAATTTTATCACGCTCAAAAGATTTTTGGATCAATTGGATTAATTGAAAAATCAAATATTACCGAAAATGAAAACCAGAATTTATCAAATATTGAAAATAAAATATCTTCCAAAATTATATATGATAGGCTCACAGTTATTGTTATTTTTTCATTTTGTGTAATTTTTTTTTGGTGGGCCTTTGAACAGGCGGGAGGATCTATGACAATTTTTGCTTCAGATTATACCAATAGAATTTTAGAGGGAAGCGGGGCTTTAATTTTTAAAATTTTTAATTCATTAATTACAGTTGTACCTATGCTAATTATTACCTATATTGTTTATTTATTGAGTTTGAATACTTTTTCAACTTATAAGCTATCGAGTCTATTTCTAATTATAAGTTTTTTTATTATCTGGTTTATAATAATTTGGATGTTGTCACGTGAATTTAACAATAAATCTACAGAGGTTCCAGCTTCTTGGTATGGAATTCTTAATTCATTTTTTATTATTGTTTTTGCTCCTTTGATTTCAAAAATTTGGCAAAGTAAGTACAATATTTCTGGGCCTTACAAGTTTGGTATTGGATTAATTCTTTTAGCCATTGGTTTTGCGATCCTTTCTTTTGGTTCTATTAATATTCCACTTGGAGCTAAAACAGCTTCCGTGAGTATGATATTCTTAATTTTAGCCTATTTTTTTCACACAATGGGTGAATTATGTATTTCTCCTGTTGGGCTATCATATGTTAGTAAATTGGCGCCAAAAAATCTAGTTGGATTGATGTTTGGTGTTTGGTTTGTAGCTAATTTTATTGCGAATACTGCTGCGGGATTTACTGGAAGTTACATTGACCCGATTGTTGAAAATTATGGGATGAGTGTTTTCTTCTTAATTTTCACTATAATACCAACGGCTGCTGGTTTGATAATGTTGTTAGCCAACAACCTAATAGTCAAAATGATGCATGGAATCAAATAATTATAAAATTAATTTTTTCGTCAAAATTAGTTTAGGCTTTTTGGTGTTTTTTTATTCATGCTTAGCCACAAGCCAAACGATTAATTGGATGTCTTTAGAGGAGGCTTTGAATGCTCAAAAAAATAATCCAAAAAAAATATTAATGGATGTATATACTGTTTGGTGTGGGCCTTGTAAATTAATGGACAAAAAAACATTTACCAACCCTGATTTAGTAAATTATGTCAATAATCACTATTACGCTGTTAAGTTTAATGGTGAAGGAAATGAAGTTATAGATTTCTATGGAAATACTTTTTCAAACCCTAATTATGATATTAATAGAAAAAACAGTAGAAATAGCACTCATCAATTTGCTCAATTTTTAGGAGTTAAGGGTTATCCAACAACAATTTTTTTGAGTGAGTCTGGAGATTTAATAACACCAGTTGTTGGTTATTTAAATGTACATCAATTTGAACTCTACATTAAAATGATAAAAAAAGGTGATTATCAAGTATTTTCTAAGCCTGAGGATTTTGAAAATTACAGGAAATATTTTAAACCCAAATTTAGGTTAAAAAGCAAGTAATTTTTTTTTCTTAATTCTTTTTAGAATTAAACTTGATGTGATTTTACTTGCACCTCCACGATTTAGAATATTAAAAAGTTTTTGATAATCAAATTTAATTTTTTTTGCGTAGGACTTGTTTAAAATCTTTTCAAGTGAAAGACAAATGTTTTTTGAATTACAATTAAACTGAATTAGTTCATCTATAACGCCCTTTTCCATTATGATATTTACTAAGGATATGTACTTAAGTTTTACAACAAATTTTGCGATCAAAAAACTTAAGTAGCTACTCTTATAACAAACTATCTGAGGAGTTCCAAGTAATGCTGTTTCTAATGTTGCGGTTCCACTTGTGACAATAGCAGCTTCCGATAATTGAATCAGATTATAAGTATTATTAAATATAACTGGAATTTGAGTTTCATTTAAAATGGGTTTATAATCATAGATTGATCTTCCAGGTGCTCCAGCAATAATAAATTGAAAATTTTCAAATCTTTTGGAAACTTTAATTAATTCAGGTAAAATTTTGTTTATTTCTTGTTTTCTACTTCCAGGCAATAGCGCAATCAAAGGTTTGTTGGTTAAAGAATTAATTTTTTCAATAAAGTTTTTATCTATTTTTCTTTTTGGGATATGTTCCATTAATGGATGACCAACATAATCAACTTTAAATCTATACTTTTCCTCATAAAAAGATTTTTCAAAAGGGAGAATTACGTATAAAGAATCTATATTTTCTTTAATTGTTTTAACTCTACTTTCTCTCCAGGCCCATACTTGAGGACTAATATAATAATGGTTGTTAAATCCTTTTTTTCTGGCCCATTTGGCTATTCTTAAATTAAATCCAGGGTAATCAATAAAAATTATTACATCTGGTTTAAATTTTTCAATACTTTTTTTACAAAAATTTAAGTTTTGGTATATGGTAAAAAGATTTTTAAAAACTTCCCAAAATCCCATAAATGATATATCCTTAAAGTGTTTTATTATTTTACCACCAGCTTTTGACATTAAATCTCCCCCCCAACAATTTATAATAGCTTTTGGATCAGATTTTTTAATTTCCTTGATCAAGGATGCGCCATGTAGATCTCCAGAGGCTTCTCCAGCAATTATATAATATTTCATTTTAAAAAAATTTAATTAGAAATATTAATAGAACAATCACTAAAGATGCTATAACAATGCCTGTTGCAAAAGAAATTTTATTTTTTCTAATTGAAAGAAAAAAAATTATAAGATTTGAAATTGCACCTAAACTTAACAATCCTCCAAATTTTCCTTGATCATAAAGTGATATCCAACTATCTTCAACGGGGGAACTTGACAAAATTAGGGTAATAAAAATAACTGAGGAAGCTGTTGCTAAAAGTCCAGTGAATATACCAATCAAAATAATTCTTTTATTCAAAATCCCAGGTATTTAATTTTTCAATCATTGGATAATCAGTAAAGTCGTATTGAACAGGAACTATCGAAATAAAATTTTTACTTAATGCCCATTCATCAGTGTCTTTTCCTTCATCATTGTCAATAAAATCTCCAGTTAGCCAATAATATTTTTTACCCATGGGATTTTTTCTCTTATCAAATTTTTCAACCCAGTTTGCATCTGCTTGTCTACAAATTTTCACTCCCATAATTTCCTTTTTCGAATTAACTAAAGGCATATTTACATTTAGAACTGAGTTTTGAGGGATTTTATTATTTATAGCGTTTTCGGTTATTAATTTAACAAATTTAATATATGGCTCAAAATTTGGATCTGACCTGTAATCTAGGAGGGAGAATCCGATGGCTGGTATACCTTGAATACCAGCTTCAATTGCCGCCCCCATGGTTCCAGAATATATTATGTTTATGGAGGAATTAGAACCATGATTGATACCTGAAACACAAATATCAGGTTTTCTATCCAATAATTCGTTAATAGCTAATTTTACACAATCAGCAGGAGTTCCTGAACAACTATATTCTCTTTGTGGACCTGAATCAATTTCTACTTTTGAGCAATGAAGAGTTGAATTTACAGTAATTGCGTGTCCCATAGCTGATTGTGGACTGTCTGGAGCAACAACAACAACATCCCCAATTAAATTCATTATTTTTACTAGTGATCTAATTCCAGATGCAGTTATTCCATCGTCGTTCGTAACTAATATTAAAGGCTTTAAAGACATTTTAAATATATTAAATGTAAAACTAATAAAATCTTACTGCTTAATATGATTTATTATTTAACAAAAAGTTTTTAAAACTCATTATAATAAATATTTCATTTTACTTAATTTTGCTAACTGCAAATATTATTTATGAAAATTTTCGATTTTACATTTTATTGTTTTTTTTGTGTCAATTTAATTTATGGAAATTCTCCTTCATCTTTTTTATATTCTGATAAGGATAAATTTTTATTGGAGATTATTTCCTATGTTATTGAAAAAGGCCACTATGATCCAAAAGAAATGGACGATGAATTTTCAGAAAATGTTTTTAATTCATTTATTGATGCAATAGATGGACAACAAAGATTTTTTTTAAAAACAGATATAAATAATTTTAAAAGATATAAGCACGAAATTGATGATCAATTAAGGTCCTCAAATATTGATTTTTTTAATATTGTCTATGACAAATCTATTCAACGAATACAGGAGGTTAGAAATTTTTATCCTAGCCTTCTTGAAAAACCATTTAATTTTAATTTAGAAGAAACCACTTCTTTAGATTTCAAAAACAACTCATTTGCAGCTAACCTAAACGAGCTAAAAAAGGTTTGGAGGAAAAGATTTAAGTTGTCAACTCTTGATAGGTTTGTATCAAAAAAAGAAGAAGAGATTTATAAAAAGAAAATTGATTCTTCATATCAAATTAAATCTGATTTGATTCTAGAAAATGAATCCAGAGCCTCAACACTTCAAAATATAAATGATTATTTCGACTGGATGGATGAACTCGAGAGAAAAGATACTTTTAATGCATTTGTTAATTCTGTTGTAAATGAA
>ERZ802830.600-NODE-600-length-36079-cov-13.3987_pt1 | contig 36079 bp, 35 predicted proteins | sample MGYA00345654_ERZ802830 | MGnify/ENA primary metagenome ERZ802830 (study PRJEB30503, sample SAMEA104212375) | marine metagenome | biome: Westerlies Biome; feature: [SRF] surface water layer (ENVO:00010504) within the epipelagic zone...; material: water... | reverse complement strand
TCCAATAGAAGCAAAAGAAGTAAATAGAAAAATTGCTGCATATTTAGGCATTGTAATTTTAACTCCGCCAAAATCGGAAATTCGTCTTGTATGTCGTCTTTCATAAATGAATCCCACAAGCATAAAAAGGGCTCCTGAGGTTATGCCATGATTAACCATTTGAATAATTGCTCCCTCTAGACTTAAAAGATTTCCAGCACTAATACCAAGCATGACAAAACCCATATGACTAATGGATGAATATGCAATTAATTTTTTTATGTCTATTTGCGCTATGGCCACTACAGCTCCATAGATTATTCCAATAACGGACAGTACTGCGATTATAAATCTGTATTCCAAATATCCCTCAGTAAATAGTGGTATGGAAACTCTAAGTATGCCGTAAGCCCCTACTTTTAAAAGTACTCCTGCAAGCAATATACTTCCAGCAGTGGGTGCTTCAACGTGTGCATCAGGAAGCCAAGTATGGAGAGGAAATAGAGGAACTTTTACGAGAAATCCAAAAGTAAACAGTAAAAACAATGCTTTAGACTGCTCGGCACTAAAGCTGATATTTGATAAGGTTACAAAATCCAATGCAAGTGTTCCAGTTTGAGAATAACTAATTACCCCTGTGTATACAGTTCCTATAAAAATAAATATTGAACCAAAAACTGTGTAAATTATAAATTTTATCGTTGCATACCTTCTGTTCTCTCCACCCCAGATTCCCATTAAAAAATACATGGGAATTAAAATTGCTTCAAAAAATATAAATAAAGAAAGTAAATCACCACTTAAAAATACACCATTCACTGCAGAGTGAAGTATTAATATAGATCCTACAAAGCCTTTACTACTCGAATATTTTTCAGTCACAGATAAAAATGATAACAAAACTAATATTGAGGTTAGTGACAGTAAAAGGTGTGACATTCCAGAAAAACCCAAAATAATTTTAATTCCATAAGAACTTATCCAGTCAATTGAGTCGAATTCTTGATATGCACTTTTACTGTTTATATTAGAAAATAGATACATCGAAATACTAAAAGGTATTACAGATAGGAATATGGCAAGGGGCTGAAAAAGTTCTGAACGTTGTTTAGGCATAAGAAAAACTATTAGAGCACCAATTAATGGGAAGAGAATGAGAGTATAAATTAAGCCTGTCAATTTAACATCCATGGAGTAGCAATAAAAAGTCCTATAAGTAAAAGCATAAAGAGTCCAAAATAGACAACATAAGATCTGACGAGTCCAGTTTGAGATTTTGAGACTCTTTTTGAAGAATTATAAAAAATACTCGATGTCTTATTAACTAACCCATCAATCATAAGTCCATCAACAACAACTGCTGTTTTTCTTGATGCTAGTTTCAAGCCCCTTACAAAAATAAGATCTCCCAATTTATTTAGATAAAGAGTATTTGCCGATAATAATTTCAATTCTTTTTTTAAAGGTACCTTAACTTTAAAATAAGAAAGTATATCTACGATATATATCAAATAAGCAAGTAATAGGCCAGTGAAGCCAGCTCCTATTGAGATTACTGCAAGAATAATTAATGATATTCCTTCAGGTAAATGAGTAATGTCTACGGAATGAAGTGTTTCGTGTAGAACTTTTTCAACTCCATGAAAAAATGGGGTATTAATAAAGCCTATAAAAATAGAAAATAGGCCTAATAAGATTAATGGTCTTAACATTGTTTTTGGAGCTTCTGACACCTGAGTTACATCATTTTGTGTTTCCTTATGAAAGATTAACAACCAGTGTCTTCCCATATAAAAAGCAGTCATAAATGCAGCAAGTAAAGATAATGCCCAGAATCCGTAGTAAATTCCTCCATTCGCAAACGTTGAAGCTAGTATTTCATCTTTTGACCAAAACCCTGCCAAGGGTGGTATTCCTGAAATTGCTAGCGTGCCTATTCCCATCATTGCAGCTGTGACTGGCATTCTTGTTTTAAGGTTTCCCATTTTGTGAATGTTTTGTTCGTGATGCATTTCATGAATTACTGCACCAGCACCTAAAAATAATAAAGCTTTAAAGAAAGCATGGGTTACTAAATGGAATATTGCAGCAACATAAGCTCCTGAGCCTATAGCAATAAACATAAAGCCAAGCTGTGAAATAGTTGAGTAAGCTAGTACTTTTTTAATATCGTCTTGGTTTATTGCGGAAAATGCAGCAATCAAGGCCGTTAGAAGTCCTGTTGTTATTACAATGATTTTTCCAATTTCTGAAAACTGTAAAATTGGTGAAATTCTAACAAGCATAAAGACTCCTGCTGTAACCATTGTTGCAGCATGAATTAAAGCACTTGCTGGAGTTGGGCCTTCCATTGCATCTGGCAACCAGCTAAATAGTGGAAATTGTGCAGACTTTCCAAATGCCCCAACAATAAAACAGATGACTATAAGATCAAGGCTTTGCTCATTTCCAGCTAGCACTTCATCAAAAACTTTTTCATAATTAAAAGTTCCAAAAATACTTAAAACCAACATCAACCCTACAAGAAATCCGAAATCTCCAATACGATTGAGAATAAAGGCTTTATTTCCAGCCTTGGCTGCAGATTGTTTTTTTGACCAAAAAGAAATAAGAAGATAAGAACTCAATCCAACTAATTCCCATCCAAAAAACATTACTAAAAAGTTTCCTGACATTACAAGTAAAAGCATCGAAAATACAAAAACATTAAAATAAATAAAATACTTTGAATAATGTTCGTCTTGGCTCATATATGAGGTAGAGAAAATCTGAATGACTACCGATAAGCCCGTCACTAATACCATCATTATCCCTGAGAGGCCATCTAGAGTAAACTCGAATAGTATTTCTGGGGAAGTTAACCATGTAAAAAATGTGAAATGGATTGGTTCAAATTTTTCCATAGTTAGTAACACAAACATTCCAGAAGCAATAGTGAAAGATAAGAGAGCTGAATTTATTGTTAAGAAATTAATGAGAGTTTCATTAATAAATTTATCAACTAATTTAATACCTAGAGCAGTCAACAGAGGCAATAAAACAATTGCTAATAGTAAAATTTCCATTTCTAACCTCGTGATGCTCTTAACAAGTCGACGGAAGCTGATGATTGTTTTTTAAAAATTGAAACAATGATTGCAAGACCTACCACTACTTCTGCGGCAGCAACCACCAGTACAAAGAAAACAGAAATCTGCCCCTCTATTGTTCCAAAATGTCTGGAGGCTGTTATAAATGTTAGGTTTACTGAGTTAAGCATTAGTTCAATACACATGAACATAATGAGAGCATTTTTTCTTATCATCATCCCGATGAAGCCAATTGAAAAAAGAATTGCGGCTAGAGTTAAATACCAGTCTGTTGATACTTCTATCATAATTTTTTTCTTGGTTTTGTATCATAAGCTAAAGCAATTGCTGCTGCAGTAGCTACGATTAGTAATATCGAGATAATTTCAAATGGTAAAATCCACTCAGTGAATAAACTTCCAGCAATAAGATCGGGTGTCCCCTCTAGGGTGTAGTCGACTGCCGGAAACCAAAGATCCCATTTAAGTCCAGATTTAATTACAACATATGAGACAATGCCACCCAATATTAAAAGAGTCCCAGAAACTAAAAAAGTTTGACCTTTGATTTCCTCTCTAGTTTGCTCAGGTTTATCTACTCCAATCATCATTATTACAAATAAAAATAGCGTCATTACAGCTCCTGCATAAACAAGCATTTGTACCATCGCAACAAATGTTGCATTCAGGGTTATATAGATTATTGCAAGTGAAGCAAGTGTTAAAACTAATCCCATTGCATTATGAACCGGATTTTTTGCAAATATTACTATCAAAGCACCTAAAATTACCAATCCTGCTGGAACTGCAAATAAAACTATATCTAACACTTTTTACTCTTCTTCCATTGTTTGACCTTTTTCTGGTTCTCTCTCTCCATAGCCAAGTGAATTAGTCCAGCCAATTACATTTTCGAAATCTGGATTTCCATTAGGGGCTGTTGCCCTCATCCATCCATCAATTTTTGTTAGTTCTTCTGGATTAGTTAATTTAGTTTGTTCTTCATGGGTATTGGCAGAACCATCTTCTTTAACAAGTAAGACAGACTTGTCGAATACTGCCTCGGATCGATCTGCAACACTCATCTCAAAAAGAGAGGTCATTGTGATTGCCTCAGTTGGGCAAGCTTCCACACATAAACCACAATAAATACATCTCAACATATTTATTTCATAAATAAAGCCATACCTCTCACCTGGGCTGACGGGGTTTTCTTCTGGATTATCTTCTCCTCTAACATAGATACATTGCGCAGGACATGCTCCAGCACAAAGTTCACATCCAATACACTTTTCCATACCATCTTCATATTTATTAAGAACGTGTCTACCGTGAAAACGTTGCGGCTTGTCTCTAAATTCTTTAGGATATTTATCAGTTACAGATTTTTTAAATAGCTCTTTAAATGTTACTTTAAGTCCTTTTAGTAAGTCATAACCGCTGCTCATTTTTTTAACTCCATGGTAAACCAAACTCCCTAACTCCAAGAACTATTGAGGATAATAAAAGCCAAACAAGTGAGATTGGGATAAGTCTTTTCCATCCTAATTCCATTAACTGGTCATATCTTAATCTAGGCAAAGTGGCTCTAATCCATACATATATGAAGAGTAAAGAAAAAGTTTTTACTCCAAGCCAAACAGCTGGCATAAAAGCAGAAATAAATGGAGGTAAAATTCCTGAAAAGGTTGGGCCCAGCCATCCACCTAAAAAGAATGTGGCTGTAATAGCACACATATTAAACATATTTATGTACTCAGCTAAAAAGAACATTGCAAAGCGAAAACCAGAATACTCTGTATGAAACCCGCCTACTAATTCTTGTTCAGCCTCAACTAAGTCGAACGGTGCTCTGTTCACTTCAGCTACAGAAGCTACAAAAAATATAGCAAATGCCACAAATTGTGGAAATATATTCCACTTAGGAATAAAACCCACAATCGAATCAAGTATAGGAATTGGGCTAGAAAGGAATCCTGATTGACTTTGCACAATGTCCATCATTGACATTGAACCTGAATAAAGTATTACTGGAACTAGCGCTAAGCCCATAGCCGCTTCGTAAGAAATCATTTGAGCTGAAGCTCTCACTCCACCTAGTAGTGGATATTTTGATCCAGATGACCATCCAGCGAGTACAACACTATATACGGCTATAGAAGATAAAGCTAAGAAAAATAGAACGCCTACGTTAATATTTGCTCCAACTAAATCTACGTTTACACTTTCTCCCTGTATTACTAAATCAACGCTTGGTCCAAGAGGGATAATCATAAATATTAAAAATGACGGCACTAATGCAAGGATGGGAGCCAATAAATACATAGCTCGATCAGCTTTCATCGGGAGTATTTGCTCTTTCAAAAGTAGCTTCACTGCATCAGCAACTGTCTGTAAAATGCCAAAAGGACCCGCTCTATCTGGTCCCACCCGCGATTGCATTCCTGCTACTAGCTTTCTTTCTAGCCAAATAAGTAAAATTGTGTTGGTTAACAAAAGCCCCAAAATAAGAAAGGCTTTCGTTATTCCAATTATTAAATCAGTTGACACTTAATTCCCTCATATTTTTAGCCTCTTTAATATCAAAATCTTTTGTTGGGTCTAGTTTTTCGAAACCTCTTCTATTAATGGGCACAGAAATAAGATTATCCGGAAGAAGATTATTTAATTTTATATTTACAAAAATTGACGCCGAACCTTGGATTAAATTAGCAACATTTGATTCAATACCGTATTTTTCCAAAGTTGTTGAATTCAATTCAATAAATCTCTCTGAGCCGAGCATAGAAATTGATGGTGAGTTTATTTGAGTACTCGAGTCTCCGTAAAGTCGTTTAATCATTAACAGAGATATGTTACTTGCTTCAACATCCTTAATATTTAAATTAATTTCTTTATAATTTAAGATTCCAAAAAGATTTGATGGTTTATTGAGGTTATCAAATGATGGTAAGTCTTCGCTGATTTTGTATTCTTCAGCTAACGCTTTATTCAAATCAATAACATTGTCGTAGTTGATATCATTCCCAAGAGATTTAGCAATCATTATGAGGTACTCCCATTCAGAAAGTGTTGATCCTGGATCAGGAAGAATTTTATTTTGCTTCATAATCCTCATCTCCATATTTGTAATAGTGCCTTCTTTTTCACCATAAGCAGTCGTTGGTAGTATCAAGTCAGCAAGTTCTGTTGTTTCATTTTTAAAAATATCAAGTGAGATAACATAATCTGCATCTAGAAGAAGGTCTTTTATTTGTGATCCAAAGAATGATGAGTTAATAGGATTTGCGCCAATAGTGAATATAATATTCTTTTTTGAATTTTCATATTCCTCACAGAATTCGTTTAATCCCTTTAGCTGATCAATCTGCTGTAAAGCACCAAAGGTATTCGCTTTACTAAAGCAATTTAGAACCTTAAGATCAGAAACTTTTTGAAGGTGTTCAATTAATTGATCTAAAGAATTTTTTTTCTGTAAAGGAGTAGATTTTCCAATAATGGTTGTTACTTTTTTATTTTCAATAATACTTTTTAGTTCTTTAATATTGCTTAAGCTTGTTTTCAGTTCAAAATTATTTGAAACAACTTCAGATCCAAGATATAAATCTGAGAGACTTTCTAAAGCAGTATTGGTGTGTCCAAATACAATTAACTTCACTCCGTTTTTAACGGCTTTTTTTATCCTTAGATACAATACGGGTAAATTATCCTTAATATCTTCTGCCCATACGACGATAGCTTCTGAAGAATCTAAGTCTTCAAATGTGGCATTTTCATATTCGTCACCAAAATATCCGTTAAATATGTGATCATCAGCAAAGTAGACATTGGATTTATCCTTACTTAGAAACTGATTTCTATTTAGCAGATTAGCAAATTTGTTTATAACAAAATATTCTTCATTTGTACTGTTTGCGCCGACAATAAACTTTATATCTGGATTATCAAGCTCTTGAACTTTGTTTTTAATTTTTTCATTTGCATCGGAGATGCTAATAATTTCATGACTCTCATCGTTCTTCGAGAAAATATTTAATAATCTATTTTCTGAATGTAAATATTCAAAATTATATCTCCCTTTATCTGAGAGCCATCCTTGATTTGTGAACTCATTATCTTCACCTAGTATTCTTAACATTTTATTTTGAGATACATTTAGTTCTACTGAACAACCCACAGAACAACAGTTACACGTTGACGAAACTTTTTTCAAATCCCAGGGCCTTGCTTTAAACCTGTAACTAGTTGCAGTTAGTGCTCCAACAGGACAAATTTGCACTGTATTGCCAGAAAAATAAGACTTAAAAGGCTCATCCGGAAATGTATTGACTTGGGTTTTATTTCCTCTTTGGATAAATTCTATCAATGGGTCTCCTGATATTTCATCAGAAAACCTTGTACATCTTGCGCATAAAATACATCTCTCTCTGTCGAGTAAAACAATATCTGAAACAGGAATTGGCTTTTCAAAATGTCTTTTTTCTTCTATAAATCTTGACTCACCGGGTCCATAAGCCATGGTCTGGTCCTGAAGTGGGCACTCTCCAGCTTTGTCACATATTGGACAATCGAGAGGATGATTTATGAGCAAAAATTCTAAAACACCTTCTTGAGCTTTTTTAACAATGTCGGATTCAGTTTCAACTGATAAATCTTCTGTCACTTGTGTAGTACAAGATGGTACCAATGCTTTTCCTCTCGGGGTATCTATCTCAACTAAGCACATTCGACACATTCCAACTGGATCTAGTCTTTTATGCCAACAAAATCTTGGAATATGAATCCCTGAATCTTCACATGCTTCAATAAGCAGCTGCCCCTGTTTACCTTCAAGTTGTTTACCGTCAACTGTAAAAGTTATTTTTTCACTCAACTTATAACTACTTTCTTTGGTAATAAGATTTCAACTTCTGACCTAAAGTCTTTCATTAAAGAAACAATTGAAGCAGTTGCAGAAGGACCAAGAGGACATATTGTCGTCATTTTTGGAGGCCATGTAAGTCCAGGTGAGATATTATCACAAACATCAAGTAGCAAATCTATATCTGACATACGTCCACGACCTGAAGCTATTCTTTCTAATATGTTTTCAAGCCAGGTGGTTCCTTCTCTACAAGGAGTACATTGGCCACAAGATTCATGTGCAAAGAAACTTACTAAGCTTTTTGCTGCTAAAACTAGATTTGTATCTTCATCCATCATTACTACTGCTCCAGAACCAAGCATGGATCCTTCATTTGCAACATCATCTATTGTCATTTTGACATCTAGTTGATCTCCTCTGAGCCATGGAGCTGATGCTCCTCCTGGAATATATGCTTTGATGGCTTTATTTTTAACTCCCTTACCTAAAGTATCTACAAATTCTCCAAATGAAGATCCCATCTCTATTTCGTAGTTTCCAGGATTATTTATGTGTCCGGAAAGACTGAAAATTCTTGTTCCTGTTGAGCCTTCAACTCCTAAACTTGAATAATCTTTTCCAGAGTTACTCATTATCCACGGAACAGAAGAAATGGTTTCAACATTATTTACAAGCGTAGGTTTGTTATACAAGCCTTTTACTGCCGGAAAAAATGGTGGTTTTAATCTAGGTTCTCCCCTTCTCCCTTCCAGTGAATTTAGTAAAGCAGTTTCCTCTCCACATATATATGCTCCTGCCCCCAGGTGTACCACTATGTCCAAATTCATAGAGGATCCAAATATATTCTCTCCTAAGTATCCTTTTTCATAAGCTTGCTCAACAGCACTTTGAACTCTTCTTGCTGGCTTTGCGTATTCACCTCTTATATATATGAAAGCCTTTGATATATTTGCAGCAAAACAAGTGATTATCATTCCTTCGATTAATTGGTGCGGGTCTCTTTCGAGAAGAATTCTATCTTTAAAAGTCCCTGGCTCAGATTCATCACCGTTTATAACAAGATATCTTTCTTCATCTTCTGCTAAAAAGCCCCATTTTACCCCTGTAGGAAAGCCAGCTCCTCCTCTACCTCTAATGTTAGAATCTTTGATTTCTTGGAGTACATCTTCAGGAGTACCAGACTTCAGTACTTTTTTAACAGATTTATATCCACCATTTTTTTCATAAGATTTCAGTGAGTGACTGTCTTCAGGATTTTCTCTCATATGTTTTGTCAAAAGAAGAGTTTCTTTCATTTTTTCTCCTTTGTCGTATCATAAGTTTGAAAACCTGGAACAGGGCTCGTTGTGCCATTATTGTCTGCAATAGCCCAATCAAATGACTTGACTCCACCAAACTTATCTTGAAGCTCATCAGCAACTACGATTTCAGGCTTTTCTTCTTTTAGCCACTTGCATAGATCTATAGCTTTCTCGGGTGTGAGACCTTCGACGGTCTCATAGTTAACTTGAATTGCCGGTGCTCCGCCACAAGCTCCGATGCACTCAACGGACTCATAAGTAAAGAAATTTTCATTATCTGTTTCGTTGCTGCTTAACCCTGTAAAATTTTTAACACTATTAATTACTTCACTTGAGTTACTTATCTCACAAGAAATTGATTTACAAACACTGAGTAAGTACTTTCCTGTTGGCTCTTGTTTGTACATTGAATAAAAAGAAGCTACAGATTGCACCTGGACTTCTGTAATTCCAACTAGATCACTAATTTCTACAATTGATTCATTAGAAATATATCCATCTTTATCTTGTGCTAAGTAAAGGAGGGGTCCTAATGCAGACCTTTTTTGAGGATACATTTCAATAATTTGTTTTGCCTTTTCTAATCTTTCTGTTTCCCAACTCATCTATCTACATCTCCAATTACTGGATCTAAGGATGCAATTGCTGCAACAGCATCAGCGATTGGGCTATCTGCCATAACAATAGGTAAAGCTTGAAGATTACAAAATGATGGGCCTCTAACATGCATGCGATAAGGCTTGGAAGAGCCATCTGAAACTATATAGCAACCCAATTCTCCTCTTGGAGATTCAACGGCTACATAGGCCTCCCCTTCGGGAACTTTAAATCCCTCAGTATAAATTTTGAAATGGTGAATAAGTGCCTCCATGGATTCATCTAATCTTTTTCTTGGTGGAGGAGTAACTTTTTTATCTTGAATTTTATATGGACCTTTGGGCATATTATCCATTGCTTGCTCTACAATTTTTAAACTCTCTAGAATTTCAAGTACTTTAATTCTCCAGCGAGCAAATACATCACTCTCTTGTAAAACAGGCACATCAAAATCAAATTTTTCAATTCCAGAATACGGTTGCATTTTTCTTAGATCCCAACCGTGTCCGGATGCCCTCAAGCTGGGACCAGTGATACCATAAGCAAGACATTCTTCAGCAGTTAAAATTCCTACATTTTGTAATCGCCCTTTCCATATTGGATTATCAAGCAACATTTCGTCATAATCTTTTAGCTTTTCAGGAATAATTTTTAATATTTCTTTTACATCTTTTTGCCAATCATCTGGTAAATCTGCTGCTACACCTCCTGGTCGGATGTAGTTATGATTCATTCTTAATCCAGTTGTCTTTTCAAAAAAGTTCAGTACTAATTCTCTTTCTCTAAAGCCAAATATCATCATAGAGAGTGCACCTATATCCATACCTCCAGTCGCAAGGGCGACTAGATGTGAAGAAATCCTATTTAACTCTGTCATTAATACTCTTATTGTTTGTGCTCGGGCAGGAACTTCCATATCTAGAAGCTTCTCGGTTGTAAGTGAAAAAACAAGCTCATTGAAAAAAGGTGATAGATAATCCATTCTGGTTGTATTGGTTGGTCCCTGGAGATAAGTAAGTTCTTCACCAGTTTTCTCCATACCAGTATGTAGGTATCCAATAATAGGTTTTACTCTTCGAACTGCTTCACCCTCTAGTTCAACTTGAAGTCTTAAAACTCCATGTGTTGAAGGATGTTGAGGTCCCATATTGACTATCATTCTTTCATCTTCAGAAGTTTCTTCTTCAACAAAATAATCATCAACTACATCAGATCCTGTTTGAATTTTTATTTGCTGCTCAGATTCCTCGTCGTTCATTTTTTGAGAACCTTCATCAGTAGAGGCTATGTTCCAACCTCCTTCTTCAGAGTTGGTGGCCCAGAAATCTAAATCTTCCGAGTTTTCTTTATTTTTAACCATAACTAATCCACACTCGGGGCGTTTTTGAACTGTACAGGAATCCTTCCAGATCCATAATCTTTTCTAAGAGGATGTCCTATCCAATCATCTGGCATCAAAATTCTTGTTAGCTCTGGATGATTTTCAAAAATTATTCCAAACATGTCAAAAACTTCTCTTTCATAAAAATTTGCACCAGGATAAATATCTGTGATTGAAGGAATTGTGAGTGTATCGTCTTGTACTTGCACTTTAATAGTTTTTCTGAGATTCTTAGAAAGAGATAGAAGGTTTACGATTATTTCAAATCTAGGTTCTTTTTTTCTAAACCAGTCAACAGCAGTGAGATCAACCATCATCTCATATCCCTCATCGAATAAGGACTTCACATATTTGTGGTATTCGTTAATCTCAATTTCTTGTACTTCATTCATCTATTAATTTCTCCGGCCATAATCTTGTCATGTAAAGTTAAAATTCCATGCATTAATGACTGTGGTCCTGGAGGACAGCCCGGAACATAAATATCTACAGGTACGATATGATCTACGCCCTGTACTAATGCGTAATTGTTAAACATACCGCCGGTTGATGAGCATGCTCCCATGGCAATGACCCATTTTGGCTCTGCCATCTGATCATATACTTGTCTCAATACTGGAGCCATTTTTTGTGAAACTCTTCCAGCAACAATCATTAAGTCAGCTTGACGAGGAGAGGCTCTAAATACTTCCATACCATACCGTGCTAGATCATATTTAGCTGAACCGGCAGCCATCATTTCTATAGCACAACAAGCTAAACCAAAAGTTACCGGCCACATTGACTGTGTTCTGGACCATCTAACTGCTTTATCAATCGTTGTTGTAAAAATATTATCTGGTGAATACATTATGCTACCTTTTCTGGTTCGAGCCCAGGCTCAAATAATGTCTTTTCAAAATATCGTTTTCTTCTTGGTGTATTCCAGTCAAGAACACCTTTTTTCCATACATAATAAAGTGTCTCGAGTACAAAAAAGCTAAAAATAGCAATGACAAGTATCCCATACCACCCAAGCTCATTAAATCTTGTAGCCCATGCAAGTAGAAAAATTATTTCGATATCAAAAACAATGTAGAGCATTGCAACCATATAAAACTTAACAGGGAACCGTTGTGAGGGCTCTTCTTCTGGAAATATGCCACATTCATATGGTGCAAGTTTTTCAGCAGTTGGATTTTTTGGTGACAATAAATAACTAACACCAAGAGAAACTAAGGCAAAGCCCACTGCGATTATTAGCATTATTAATAAAGGTACCCAATCAACCATGTCTCTCCTTTAATTGTGAAAATTTTCACAAGGTTATTTATTATTTTACTAGGAAATCAGGATTAATGTCTAATACTTAATTACTTGTTTTTAATGATTCTGAGTAGCCAGAGTGGGCATAAAAATTTTGTCCCTAAAAGAAATACTTCCTTTAAAGTGAGCCTAGCCTCATCAAACAATAGCTCAACTACAAAATCTATAGTGTGTTGATCGATTGAGGCAATAGCTAATAATCGCTGAGTCATAAAAGGACTTTGCAGTACTAGCCTCGCAAGAGCACAGCTTAAATAGTGTTTTGAAAATCTCTTATTAAAACTTTTTTGATAAGACTTTAGACCGTTGTTAATTTCTTCTTTATTATTTTGAAGTAAATTATGGGTATTTTCAGCAAGGAGAAAACCAGATTCCATACCATAGAAGATTCCTTCTCCACTCATAGGATTAATCATTGAGCCCGCATCTCCAACTAAAGCTACTTTATCATGAGCTAATTTTGGTCTAGATGATGCAAAGGGAAGCATATAGCTTTTTTCTAATCTGATATTTTCAACTATCACCCCCCTACTTTCTAAGGTTTGAACAAAGTCATTAAGCATATCATTAATATTTTTATCTTCTTTCTTAAAAAGACTTAGGGGCATACCTATTCCAATATTGATTAGAGTATCTTTACTAGGAAAAGCCCAAGCATAACCTCTCAATGCCGATACGTTTATTTCAAACATAAGGGATCTCTCTTTAAAAATATCTAAATAATTTGGACTATCGATATATGCCCTAATGGCGATTGCTTTATGCCAATCTTTATTTTGATTGAGATTCAAGTCTTTTCTGACTCTTGAGTTGGCGCCATCAGCACCAACAAGAAGGGTTGTCCTGAAAGTTTCATTTTCTCCAGACGAATTCTTAAAGCTAACGTTGATTGATTCATCTAGGTTTTTTTCAAATCCAGAATATCTATATCCCTCAAAAGAGTCCACCTCTAAAGATTTAGCTAGGTTAAAAATTCTATTATCCAAATCCACTCTTGGTATTACATAAACTACTGAATCTTCTTTGTTCTGTACTTCAGGAATATAATTCTGAATGCCAATATTTTTTGGGCCATATAATGTTGTCGATATTACCTCGGGTTCATCTTCTAGAATGTGTTCATTACCAAACCTCTTTAATGCACTAATTACACCTGGACCTATAGCGTCACCACAAGACTTATCTCTTGGAAAAATTGCTTTGTCAAAGATTCCTACTTTTAATTCAGGATTTAATTTTTTATAAGAAATAGCTGTATTCGCTCCAGCTGGACCTGCTCCAACAATAAGTACATCGTATGTTTCTGAATGTTTCATTAGATATTATTAAGTTAACTCAAATAAGGATAAAACGTTAATTTATACAACCAATCTATAATAAATTTCCTTTCTCAGCTTACGTTAAATTAATTTCTTCATTAGATTGTGCATTAGTGAAAGAAAATAGCAAAATACCACCGGCAACTGTAAAGAGGCTTCCTCTTTACCTACAATGTCTTGAACAAGTTGGTTCGGATGAAATTGGTATATCATCAAAAAACTTAGCCGGACTTGCAAAGGTTAATGATGCGCAGGTTAGGAGAGATCTCTCTTATCTAGGAACATTGGGTACGAGGGGTGTTGGGTATGATGTTTCAACACTTAGAAATCAAATTCAGTTAGAACTTGGGCTAGTAGAAGGCTGGAGTGCTGTAATAGTTGGTGTTGGAAATCTTGGTTCAGCACTTGCACATTATGGAGGTTTTAAAGAAAGAGGTTTTGGTGTAGTAGCTCTTTTTGATGATGATCCAAAAAAGATAAATAAACAAATTGCAGGATTGGTTGTAAAGCCAACTACGGAACTACAAAATGTCTGTGATAAGTACAACGTTGCAATTGGAATCATCGCAACACCTGGTGAGTATGCCCAACCAGTTGCTGATCAATTAATTAGCTGTGGTGTAAGGTCTATATTAAATTTCGCTCCCGTATTGCTTAAAAATACTCCTGATGTACAAATTAGGTCCGTTGACCTCTCTCAAGAATTACAAATACTCAGTTACTATTTAGATAGGCCTGTTTTAAAAGCGGTAAAATAATTTATTCTGTTCGCTGGTAGAAATAACCCATAAGACCTCTTACAACTAGCGATACTACTAATGCAGACCACAAAGAAATTAATGACGCCTCTCTGTTAACTAAGTAAATGGATAATATAATTCCTATGATTGAAGATAAAACAGTTATGAGAGAAAATTCGTAAACTTTGTCTAATCCAAGTAATACTCCATCCCAAAGAAAAGCAAAGCTTCCAAATAACAAACTTATTGAAAACAAAAATCGTAATTGGGTATTACTAAGTTGAGAAAAAGATTCTCCGGCAAAAAAAACTATCAAGTCATCCAGAAAGAAATAACTTAATACAACAAGGATCAATGAGAAAAATGCTGTTATTTGTATTAAGTTAGAATACAACTGAGACTTGTAGTACTTAATACCTTTTGAAATATGTTCTGATATGAGAGTTTGAGACGCAATCGCTATTGAATCAATTGCTACATATCCAAATGACCAGAGTTGTAATAATACATGCTGGAGAGCGATGTCTTTCATGGACAGCAAAGATGCTTGATTTCTTAATACTGTCATAAAACCTGTCAAAAACATAGATCTTAAAAAAATCTGAGATCCAACTGAAAAGAACTTTTTTCTCAAATATTTTTTATCTATAGATTCAGTTGATTGTATTAATAATTTTGTTTTTTCTCTTTGGATATATGATGAATATATAGAAGTTAGCAAAAAAGAGATAGTGCTCGCTAAGCCAATTCCCACTATCCCGTAATCAAATACAATTGCAAATAGGTAACTAAAAGAAATATTAAGTATTGAAACTAGAACAGCGCTTCTTAAAGTTATTTTGGGATACCTTAAGCCTCTAAGAACAGCTGTTGAATGCATATTTACAAGATAAAAAGTTATCCCAATACTTCTTATCCAAAGGTAGGTGTTGGCCTCCTCCCCAACTTCAAAAGATGGTTTAAAGGTTTCTATCAAACTACTAGAAAATACTAATATGAATAAAGTTGCCAACACACCAAGTAATACAGACATATTCCGCCCGTAATTTATGAAATACTTGAGACTTTTAAATTTTTCTTGAGTATTTAATTTAGCTACAAGCGGAGTTGTTCCATAAGCCAAAAAGATAAATACCCAGACTAAGACAAAATAAATTGTTTCACCAATCCCGACTCCAGATAGAGATGTTTCACTTATTAGCCCGGCAATTTTAGAGTCTATAAGTCCAACTACTGGTTCTGTTACTAACCAGATAAAGATTGGATATGAGTTATTCCAAATATCTGATTTAACTTTATTCACTTTTATTTTCTAACCTTAGATGCCTTATTTACACCCCATTGCATTATTAGAAAAAAAGTTTCTTCAGAAAAACTCCTTGGTGTGAGTTTTTGTGATAATTCATAATTCTCTAATAAAAAATTATTTACTATTTGTGTGGGTGTGTTTGTTTGAGAACTTAGGCTTTTTGTTAATTCATTTTCTAGTGTTCTTTTAAGTAAATTTTTTTCTTCTTTTGTGACTGTTATCTTCTGTGAGGTTAAATATTCCTGTGTATCAATAATCAATCCATTAATTAGAGGAACCGGTGAATAACTCATTGAAAAATCTGAACAATAATTAAGCCGAGTGGTCCTGAGACTATTCCAACCCCAACTCTCTTAAACTCGCCATCTAATATTGTATTCCTATGTGTTTCAGAACTCATTAAACTTTCATGACCTGAAACTAGGGTTGATGAGATCGCAAGATTTTCTGCAACAGTTTTATATGGTAGTCCTACTTCGCTTAATCTATCACCAACTTGTTGACCGTTAATCGGATTCTTGTGACACCAAAATCCCTCTTCATACATTAAAAAAGCATACGCCGTGGCTATATCAGAAAGTCGCTGAGAAAACTCAATTGGGTCAACGTTTTCATTTATTCTTTCAATGTTGACAATGTCAAACATTTCATTCGACTCAGCACTTCTAGCGGCTAATTGAGATTTTGAGACTTTAGGTATTTCTAAACATCCAAATTCATCCACAACGACTGAGGATTTACCTGTTAAATTTTTGATTCTTGAGACAACTTTTAATAAATCATTGCCAATAATAACTTCGAGAGCCTGTTGGGGGGCACCATCAGCATCTGTATAGAATGAAACTAACTCTGAACTTTCAAGATAATCCTCTACTACAGTAGTTGTGTTCATCAAGGCGACAATAGTGAAAACAAAAGTCAATATTAAATTACTTAATAAAAGTGAAAGTGCTGAACCTAGTAATTTGCTTCCAACATCATTTTTACCTTTTATAGAAAGAATAATATTTTGAATTAATGATGCAATTGTAATGATTGCAGTAAAGATAATCACGCCTGCAAAAAGTTCTGACAACTGTCTTCCTGAATTAAGCCAACTACTTATATAGGACCCAACGTCACTCGAGTACCTAAAACTCGAAAAAATAGCTAATAACAGAGCTGAAATATAAAAAACTATCATAATTGAGCCATTTTTCCAACCAAAGTATATAAAATAAAAAATGAATAAATACAGTAAAATATCTACATATTCTTGATTATTTAGAGTATTCAATATGTTTTCAAGTATTTCAGTCATGTTATGTATAAATTATTTAAATATGCTATTTGTAGAGTAGTAAAAACACGCTATTGTTGTAATACATTCCTACAAATTATGTAGGAATTTTTATTTTCAGTGACTGAAAGGAAATTATATGAAGAATCGCAAAGCTATTGCTTTGATTGCGATTTTAGCGATTTTCGCTGCAGCTTGTGGTACAGCTGATGAAGTGGTTGAGGAAGAGACAGTAGTAACTGAAGCTCCCGCGACAACTGAAGCTCCTGCTACTACAGTTGCTCCTGCTGCTGACCCGCTTGTATTGGCATCTCTTATGCCACTATCAGGTGATTTAGCATCTCTAGGACCTGGTATTGCACTAGGTGCGGCACTCGCTGTACAGCAAATCAACGCAGCTGGCGGTATTAATGGAGCCGATGTTACCTTAATTGATGGTGACAGCGGTTGTGATGGAGCTGTAGCTCTAACAAGTTTAAATGATGTTATTGCACAAGGTGCACAAGGAGTTATGGGAGCCGCTTGTAGTGGTACCTCACTAGCTATACTTGACACAGCAATTGCAGCTGAAGTTGTTATGGTATCTCCATCAAACACAAGTCCTCAATTTACCAAAATGGATAAAAAAGGATTTTACGCTAGAACTGCTCCATCAGATCTATTACAAGGGCAGGTTTTAGCTGCACTTCTAGTAGAAGATGGTGTTAAGACTATTTCAATAATCTCAAGAGCTGACTCCTATGGTAGGGGTCTTGCTGAGGCTACTGCTTCAGCTTTCGAAGCTACTGAGGGCAATACAGTTAAAACAATTGTTTACCATGCGACTGATGCTACTGAATTTAGTTCAGAAGTTACAGCACTTGGTAAAGGTTCAGCTGAAGCCATCGTTGGAATCTTATTTCCAGAAACTGGTTGTGGAGTTTTACAACCTGCTTTCGAACAAGGCCTCTTAGACACACCTTGGTATATGACTGATGGTGTTAAAGATGCTGGCCTTGCCACATTGTGTGGTTTAGGTACTGCACTTGATGGATTTAAGGGTACAGCTCCTGGTGCAACAGCTGGTGCTGCTAAAGATGCATTTGAAGCTGCCTACGCAGAAGTTTCTGCTGACGGTGAGCCTACATTCATCTTTGCTCCACAAGCTTATGATGCAGTCATGTTGATGGCTATATCTGCAGCAGCAAATGGTGTAACTGGTCCCGAAATTGCTTCCGGATTAGTTGAAGCTTCTTCAGGTGGTACTCAATGTATCGGTGTTGAATGTATAGCCTTAGCTGCCGCAGGAGAAGATGTGGACTATATGGGTGCTTCTGGTGACATCAATCTTGATGCCGCTGGTGATCCAACTGCAGCTACATATGATATTTGGACAACTGAGGGTGATACAAACCCTGTTCTTAAATCAGTAGACTTCGGTTCATAATTCTTCTTTAGAATTAGAAAAAGGCCTGTGAAAACAGGCCTTTTTTTTATAACTTTCCTAAATATAAATCAACTACACGAGGATCATCAAGTAAGTCTGTTCCCTTTCCTTGATAGGCATTGCGCCCCTGATCGAGAACATATCCTCTGTCACTAAATTTTAATGCTCTTTTCGCATTTTGCTCAACAAGTAATATTGACACACCATTTTTATTAATCTTTTTTATTGTTTTAAATACATCATCTATTGCTATAGGTGAAAGTCCTGCTGATGGCTCATCAAGTAATAAAATTTCTGGTGATGTAACCAATGCTCTTGCAAGTGCCAATATCTGTCTTTGACCTCCTGATAAGTTTCCTGCTTTTTCTTTTTTTCTTTCAGCTAACAAAGGAAAGTCTTCAAAAATTTTTACTATACTTTCTTTTCTATTTTTAGTTAATGACCATGCTCCCATATCTAAATTTTCCTCAATTGTGAGAGAAGGAAAGACATTTGCTACTTGGGGTACATAACCTACACCTTCATTAACAATTTTATGAGTCGGTAAGTTAGTTTTCTCAATACCTTCTATATAGAATCTTCCAGCTGATACATTAATTAAACCCATTATTGCTTTCAAGAGTGTTGATTTTCCAGCACCATTAGGCCCTATTATTGATACAACTTCCCCCTTTGATACAACAAGATCTATTCCCTGTAAAATATTTAAGCCTTTTACGTATCCAGCTGCTATTCCGTTACATTCCAAAACAGGTTTAATCATTGACCGTACCTAAGTATGCTTCAATTACTTTTGGATTAGATCTCACATCTTGTGGTAGGCCATCAGCAATAACACTTCCCTCTGCTAAAACAACTACTCTATCTGAAATTTTCATAACGGCATCTATGTTGTGTTCAACCATTAAAATAGTTATCCCGCTCTTGGAAAGATTTTGGATAATCTCAAGCAAGTCCTCGGCAAGTTTCGGATTGACTCCTGCCAAAGGTTCATCGAGCATTAGTACCTCAGGATTTTTTATCAAAGATCTGCCAAGTTCTAATAGTTTTTTTTGACCACCAGAAAGTTCTCTAGCATAAGAATCAGCCATCTGATGAATATTTAAGTCTTCCATGATTTGAAATGATTTATCTTTTAGAGATTTTTCATATTTTTTATTGTTCGAGGTTTTAAAAATTGAATTAAATAAGGAATCATTTTTTATACTGGATCCAGAAAACATTAGATTTTCTAATACAGTCATCCTGTCAAAAACCTTTGTAAGCTGAAATGTTCTTACAATTCCAAGCCTTGAGATTTTATATGGCTGACTCCGTGTTATATTTTTATTTTTATAAAAGATTTCCCCAGCGTCTTCTTCCTGAAATCCTGAAATTAAATCAAACAAAGTTGTCTTTCCAGCCCCATTGGGTCCAATTATTGAAGTTAAGACATTTTGATCAAATGTAAGATGCTCTACATCTACAGCTTTTAACCCTCCAAATGTTTTTTTTAGATTATCTATACGAATGAAACTATTTGACATTTAACAACAATTCTTCCTTCTTGCCTAGTAAGCCACTAGGTCTAAAGATCATCAAAATCATAATAAGTAAACCTACGAGTGCAAATCTAACACCCGCTAATTGCTGCCCATCAGCATTTTCAAATATTAATGCTGCTAATTTATCAGTTTCAGATATTATCGCCCAAAATATTATTGAACCAAAGATTGGACCTGTAAGACTTCCAACTCCTCCTAAGATCATTATTGCCCATACGTAAAATGTAAGGAGTGGTACAAATAATGTAGTTTGCACTGAACCGTAATTAAATGCTAAGAAGACGCCCGCTAAACCAGCTATACCTGCTCCCAACATAAAACTTTGTAATTTCAGCCAAACAGCGTTCTTACCCAAAGCCCTAACAGCATCTTCATCTTCTCTAACAGCTCTCAGTGCTCTACCCCATGGAGATTGGTTTAATCTTTTTATAAGTATTAATGTAAAAAATATTGAGACCCAAGACAGTAAACCAACCCAGATTTGAGCTGGAGCAAGCTCTAGTTCGGTTATAAACTCATCAAAAAAAAGTGGTCTATATTTTTGCAGAGCTGAAGAGAAATTTATTATTCCATACACTCCACCTGTTATAGATTCTAAATCTCTTACTAAAAGTCTGAAAATTTCTGCAGCAGCAATTGTGACTATAGCTAAATAATCTCCTCTAAGTCGTATTGCTGGGAGACCCAGCAGGAGTCCAAAAAGTGCAGCTGCGACTATGCCTATTAATAATGCTGAGAGAAAGGGTAAACCATTTTCGCTAATCTCTCCTTCCCTCCCTGCAGCATGGGGTATGAGTAGTAAAGTTACGTATGCGCCTACACCCATAAACGATGCATGACCGAAATTCAATAATCCTGTCATCCCAAAGTGTACATTTAAACCTATTGCAGCAAGCGCATATATACCAGCGAAAGTTAGTAGATTACCTAAAATTCGCAACGGCCCACCTGGGTTTAGATAGAAAACTAATGAAACTGAAAATATTGTCAGTAATAAGGTAAATATCCACTTTCCTGAAATTTTCATGAAATTCTTTCTTTTTGGCCAAATATACCCTGAGGTCTAAAGAGCAATATTAAAATCATGATTGCTAAAGCTACGCCATTTTTAGCCTCTGTATGACCCTCCATAAAAGGTAAAGCAACTGAAACCTGTACAAAAATACCGATAAGTAATCCTCCTACCATAGCTCCGAATGAAGTACCTATCCCTCCGAGTACTGTTCCGGCAAATATAAGAAGTAGAATCAAAAAACCCATGTTATAGCGAACATCGTTAATTGTTGCTTGAAAAATACCAGCAAGGCCAGCAAGCATACTTGATGAAATCCAAGTAAATAGAATGATATTATCGGAGTTGACTCCTGAAATACTAGCTAGTTCATCAGAGTCTCTGACTGCCCTCATGGCTTTTCCTATTCGAGTAAATGTTAACAATATTCCAACTATTATCATTACAATCAATCCGGCGATTAAAACTTTAAAATTTCTAGGTGTCATGTCGACAAACCAATAGGTTTGACGTCTCTCGAGTTCCAATGGAAAGTTTTGAACTCTTCCGGTAGCAAATATTAAATATAGATGTCTTAAGAATATTGATAAACCAATCGTTACAACTAAAATTGCAATATTTCCCACCTCAGCTTTTCTTAGTGGTCTAAATAACAATACTTCTAATAGTCCCCCAAACACCCCGCATATGAAAACGGCTATGATTGCTGACAGAATAAAATCTATACCTAGGGGAGAAAATCTATCTAAATATATTATTCGAGAATCCACAGGGCTTGAAAAAAATAATGTAACTATGGCACCAAGAGCAATAATTTCCCCGTGGGCAAAATTTACTATTCGAGTCACACTATAAAGTAGCGATAAGGCAACTGAGGCAACTGAAATTATTATCCCTAAAAGAAGTCCGTTTCCTAATTGATCAACCATAAAGCTCTTTCATTCATCATTAAATATTACTTCGGAACCATCAATAATTTCAACTAATAATCTGTATGATTCATTTACTTGATTAAGAGTTCCAATAGTAGCATTTATCCACTCGGTTGGAGTTTGAGCATTACCCGAAACGACAATCGGTAAATTTTTTGATACTGTGATTTCATAAACACCATTAAGAATTAACTTCTCTAGCTTAAGATTTTCACCTAAATAGATTTCACCAGTACCCGACAAGCTAGCATTACTTAGTTCTAAATTATCGAGACTGTAGTTTGAATCAATAGCAAAAATATCTAATTCCCACTTTGTCTTACTTCCTAATTCTAAATCCCAACCTTTTACTCGTAAAAGTGAGCTGGTTTCAACTCCTCTGAAAATAACTGCTCGAGGTTCTCCTTTCAAAGTTTCTACTGCTTCTGGATAACCAGAAGATCCTGGTTTATTAATAATGTCGACCTTATACCCAGTTCCCTGGACAGATTTTAAGTTGACCGAATTATTTTCATTAATTATGACTTTATAGCTGTCGACTTCGTTAAGAGTTAAATTATCAAAGGACGATTGATAGGAATAGGTGCCAAGAAAAGACGCCTTTGTAAAGTGTGCAAGTAAAAATATTAAGCCAATTGAAATCAAAACGGCATATGAGTAAAATTTTATAGTTTCGGTGATGAATTTAGATCTTGGGATAAAAACCAAGATCATCGGAATAAGTGTTAGTGGCCAGTAATCAAGATAGTCATAAATTATTGAAAGCCTTAAAAGTCCAAAAAAATATAGTGAAATGTGCAAACCAATAACAACAAGAAAAATTGCTCGTAATGTTGAATAGTAGTTTTTCACTGAGAGCCGGAGAGGGGAGTTGAACCCCTGACCTACGCATTACAAGTGCGTTGCTCTACCACTGAGCTACTCCGGCGAATATTAAAATGATAGCAAACATATATTTTGAGTTATTTTATTTTTTAATAAATAATTGATGCATTGCCACTGCGGCTGATACAGAAACATTTAAAGACTCCACATCATTATTCATATTAATACGAGATATTAAATCTAATTTTTTTTGAATCTCTTTACTAAGTCCATTTTCTTCCGAACCTACAAAAAGTGCGTATTTTTGTGATTTAAGATCTATATTATCTATTTCTATCTCACCATTCATATCTAGGCCAATAGTCCAGACATCTATAGAATTAAATTTCTTAATTAATGAAAAAATTGAGTTGTAGAAAATAATCTCTACTTTTTCCAAACCACCACTTGCTATGGAGAAAGTTCTTTCTGTTATTTTTACAGATCTTTTGAGGGGTATGGCAATTACTTCAAAGTTAAAAGCGGCTGCGCTGCGTGCTATAGCGCCAATATTATTTGTATCCTGAATATGGTCGCATACAATGAAGTTTTTATGTTTGAATTTCTCTAAATCTTTTTCTTTATAGGTTTTTTTTGGTTTGCAAAGGGCGACAATAGAGTGCCTAGGATGGTAAGGCCATTGTTCTTTTGAGTTAACTACAGCAATTTCAACCTTATTTTTTTTAGCTAGATTTAAGATAGCATCAAAATTTTCTGATTTGTTTTCTTGCTGTATATAGCTTACTTTTGTTGCTCTCCCAGAGTCTAAAACAGATAGAACTGCATTCTTGCCTTCAATTATTGTTCCAAGACCAGCCATCTTTTTTCCCATCCTCAATTTTTATACCAATTTTCAAAAGGCTGTCGCGCATTACATCTGCAATTTCATATTCTTCATTAGTGCGATGTTGTTCCCTAATTATTATGTACTCATTCATAGCTTGTTCTATGGATTCAAAAATAATTCCGTAATTATCAAAGTAATTAGCTAACTTTTCATCGGATAGTTGTTCAGTCTCTGCTTTTAAAAATGTGAAGCCTAAAGTATGAAAAATATATCTTATTGTTGCCTTTAAATCATTTTGAATTAAATGATCAAGATTTGTTGAATTATTAATTTGTAAAAAAATTTCACCAATAAGTTTCGGTGTATTTAAATCATCTCCCATACATTCTTCAAAGAGGTTGATAAGATTTTTGTCAATGGGGCCTGGTTTTGTGTCTTTGATAAATTCGGATATTTTATTAAAGGTAGTTTGAGATTCAATTAGCAAGTCTTCGCTGAACTCTTGAGGACTTCTGTATTGTGCTCTCAAGAAATAGAATCGCATTACATCTCCACCATATTCATCTATATAATCATTAAGAATTTTTACATTACCCTCAGACTTCGACATTTTTTTTCCTGATAGATTGATCATTCCATTATGGAGCCAATATTTGACAAAATTTTTATTTGGATAAGCTGCTTTTGACTGTGCCAATTCATTTTCGTGGTGAGGGAATATTAAGTCATTACCACCACAGTGAAAATCAATTTCTTCACCAAGTATTGTATTTATCATAGCTGAGCATTCAATGTGCCATCCAGGTCTTCCTTTACCCCAAGTTGATTCCCAGTATGGCTCACCTTCTTTTGCAAATTTCCATAATGCAAAATCTTCTGGTGCTTTCTTGTCGTCCTGAATGTCGACTCTTGTTCCTGAGATAACTTCCTCTAACTTTCTTCCTGATAGTTTTAGATAATCAGTAAAAGCTGCGGTATTAAAATATACTCCAGACTCAGAAACATAGGCCATATCTTTATCAAGGATTTGCTTAATATACACTATTATTTCATCAATATATTCTGTCGCTTTGGGCTCAAAGTCAGGAGAAAGACAATTTAAATTGCTATAAGCTTGCTCAAACTCTTTTGAAATTTTATTAGCCAGCTCTTTAAATCCAATATTTTGCTCTGAGGATTTAATGATAATTTTGTCATCAATATCAGTAATGTTCCTAGCAAATGAAACGTTGTAGTTTAAATACTTTAAATATCTAATAAAAAAATCAAATACTACTGATGACCTTCCGTGGCCAATGTGTGGAGAAGATTGAACTGTTGGTCCGCAGAGGTAAACTTTGACTCCATCTGATGACAGTTCTACTTTCTCGAGAGATTTTGTGAAAGAATTATATAGATTAAGCATTGCTCAGAGATATCGATACCAATGCTGCTGATGCTTCGTTTTTCCCAATAATTCCCAATTTATCTACTGATTTACCCTTTAGGTTTATTTTATTTTCATCCAAACTTAATAGTTTCGAAATATTGGCTTCTATGACCTCTCTTTTTGAAGAAATATTTATCTTTTGAGATATTATTGTCATGTCAATATTATTAATTACAAATCTTGAAAAATTTATCTCGTCAAGAATTTCATTAAGCATCTCAAAACTTGGTATATTGTCAGGTGTGTTCTGATTTGATGGAAAATAATAGCCAATATCTTTATTTCCGGTTGCCCCTAAAATTGCATCAATTAGGGCGTGTAAGAGTATATCTCCATCTGAATGTGCTTCAAAACCATCTTCATCAAAAACTACTCCACCAAGAGTTAGAGGTTTAGATTTAGAGTGTTTGTGTATATCCCAACCAGTACCAATAAACATTTATAATTCCAGTCTAATAAAAGATTCTTGATCTGGTCTATAAACCGTCGTCTGGATCTTCTTCAGGGAGATACTGGTTAATTTTTTCTACTGCAGCTTCTTCATCCACACCCAATGCACAAGCCACTTCACTTGCAAGGGTGATTCTAGCTTTTGCTAACATCCTTTTAAGAGCAGGAGATATTCCTTTATTAATCTGAGCATGTGTGAGGTCTCTTACAACTTCAGCGACTTGAATTATATCTCCAGATGTCATTTTCTCAGTCAATACTTTATACCAACGACTCCAATTTGTACCGGCTTCTTCAGGTTTTTCTTTAAATATAGGAAAAACTTTTCGTGAAACTGCACTTTTTGAAATTACAGGTCTTATAACCTCGTCTACGCTGTCAACGGGAACCATTACTGTAAGCCCATCTTGTAATACCTCTATCTCAAAGTATTGAATTCTCTTTGACTTTGGTTCACCTTCAACGAAAACTTCTACATTTTTATTAACTTTTCTAACAACTTTTGCTGCACCATGATGTGGGTGAACAACAAACTGATTAGGTTTATATTTATCTTCAATTTTTTTTGTTTTTGTTGCCATAGAATTAAACAATACTATATTTTGTGAGCTATCTAATGCCCATTTATATAAGAAAATCCAATATTTTTTAATAGAGTATCGAAATAATCACGTAGTTGTTGTGCCCTATTTCTACCGATGCCGTCAACCTGAAAAAGCTTGTCTGTAGATGCTCCTAATAACTTAGGTAGGGTTTTAAATTTCTTTATTAAAGGGTCGTGAAGGTTATCTGGTAGCCCTGGTAGTCTTGCCAATACTCTATAACCTCTGGGTGTAGAAATTTCATCTAACGGCTGCATCATCAATATTGCCCCAAGATGAGAAATTGTATTTAATTCTTCATATGTCATATTCGAGATCTCACTCTTTGCTTTTTTGATATTTCTATATTTTTTAGATGGGAGATGGTCTTTCAAGACTAAAGACAAGGTATATTCGACTCCTGATTCTAGAGATTCAATTTGAATCATGACAATACCAGCTTCTTCACCTAAATTTTCAGCTTCATTTTTTACCTGGTTAGCTAATCGTATTAAGAGCTCCCCTCTCTGAATTACAGTAAGTACTTGTTGATTGGTAATGGTATCTTCCATTTCAAGTTCTCCTAGCTGAAGCAACACCTCATCAAAACGTCTTCTCATTCTATCTACAGACTGTAGTGATTCGTTTACTCTTCCAAGTATCATTGCAGGTTCTTCAAGTTCAATGACTTTCATATTGTGAAATACTTTTATCGCAGATGATTCCTCTGATACTGCTATTACCTTGAGATTTGTCTCAGCAGAGACTCTCTCAGCAGTTCTGTGTCTAGTGCCTGTTTCAGAAGTTTGAAGATTGTCAGATGGGTTCAAGTGAACATTGGCTTTTAATATAGTTGAAACATTTTCATCTACAATGACTGCACCATCCATCTTTGCTAGTTCGCTAAGCATTTCTGGTGTGTAAGAACAATTTTTTAAATTAATACCCCCACTAGAGATTTTTTCTAACTTATTTGAACTACCAATAACGATAAGTCCACCACTTTTTTTATCGGCTATTAAATCAACACCTTTTCTTAGCGGTTCTCCTGGAAGTAGGTAATTTTTATTCATATTTTTATCTATTCTTTTATTATTTGAGTATTTTATTTATTGGAATGTTACTGTATTATTTTATTATTAATTTAGTTTCTAAGGTATTTAGTGGAAAACATAATATGTAAAGCTTGTTCAGCAAGCATTGAAAAAGAACTTGAATTTTGTTCGAGCTGTGGTGAGTGGCTGGGACTTAAAATTCAAGATATGGAAGAAAAAGAGCCAACCGGCAATACTTCTACTGTTAGGAATAGGGTTCCCCAAATAAAGTGTCCTAACTGTGGCGCCCTTAATCTTCCATCTATAAAAAATTGTAAGGAATGTGGAAATCCTCTCATAAAACCTCTCTCAAGTTACGGTGCTGCTGATCTTCCAAACAGGAAAGAAGTGCCGGGGATTAGAGCAGTATTTTTTCTAGCCCTTATTGTTCCGCTTATTGCGGGAGCGAGCTTCTTTTATAACTCTAGAATCGCAGATGATGTAATTGAAGAAATTGCCGCTGTTGAACAAACAACAAGTACAAGTAGTTCAACGACTATACAAAGTGTTCTCCAAAAAATGTTCCCTATTTCTTGCACATCCTCAAGCCAACTTAATGATGAGTACTCTTGTGAGAATCTCTATGACGGAACATTGAAATCATGGCAAGATAATGAACTTGAATGCGTAGATGGATTTCTGGAGTTTACTTTCAGTGATCCCATGTATCTTGAATTTATAGTGTTTCAGAACCTAGAAAGTAGTAATTCTTTTAAAAGAAATTTTAAAGTCAGAGATATTCAGGTTACAACAGATGAAAACTCTATTTTGATTGAAAAAGAATTACAGAATAATAATGGCCAACAATGGATTGATATAAATTCAACAACAGCAACTTTAAGAATTGATATTTTAAGTGCTTACTCGGGTGAAGACATTGGAAATTCTAATGCTTTTAAAGAGTGTGCGATTCAAGAACTGACATTCTTTGGTAAAGGTTAATTTTGCTAACTAAGGAGCTATTGAATGAATTTTCTAAAGTAGAGGATAAAATTTTTACATTAAATGAGTTTCTATACAAAAACCCTGAGCTTGGTTATGAAGAAATTAAATCCCATAAAGAAATTACAAAATTAATTTCAAAAAATATATCCTCTGCAAAACTTAAAAAAGTTTCTGAAATGCCAACAGCCTTTACAGGCTTGATTAACAAAAAAGGATCTAGCCAAAAAACTATCTCAATATGTATTGAATATGATTCTCTACCTGGAATTGGACAAGCTTGTGGTCATAATATTATTTCTTCAATGGGCATTGGTGCTTTTTACCTTCTCTCTAAAAATATGGACAGACTATCTGATGCAATACAAATTGTAGGTTGTCCCGCAGAAGAAATTCTTCCTCTTTCTTTTAAAAATGGTGGCGGAGGTGGGAAAATTAAACTTCTTGAGAGGGGTGTATTTAAAAATAATAAAGCTGTTTTAATGATTCATCCAGCTACTAGAAATGAGGTAGACCCTCTCATGGTTGCTGTGAAGCAAATCGATATTGAATTTATAGGTAAGGCCGCTCATGCATCTGGATCTCCTTATATTGGAAAAAATGCACTCGATGCTCAGGTTTTAGCTTATAACTCTATAAGTGCACTTCGACAACAACTACTACCTACGGAAAAAATTCATGGAATTATTACAAATGGAGGAGAGTCGGCAAATATTATTCCAGACTATACCCGCTCAAGTTGGATGATGCGGGCCCAAAAAACCTCTGGTCTAAAAGTGCTTGAAAGAAAAATTTTAAATTGCTTTAAGAGTGCAGCAACAGCGACAGGTTGTAAAGTAAACGTCATAGAAGGTAATGGGACTTATGAAAATCTGGTGACAGATAGCAAATTAGCAGATATTTTTATGGACTGCTCTAAAGAACTTGGAATTGACATGAAAACTAATAAACATTTTGATCAATCTAAAAATGGATCAACTGATTTTGGAAATATCTCTAAGAAGTTCCCTTCGTTACATGCATTTCTTGCGATTGTCCCTGATGATGGAAGTGTTGTTAACCACCAGCCAGAATTTGCTCATGCAACCGTTACAAAAGAAGCAAAGGAAGCAATTCGTAATGGTAGCGTTCTATTAGCCTCTACTATTTTAAAACTACAAGACCAGTTTCAAAATTAACTATAAATTACTATTTTGAAATAATGAATTTTTAGTATTTTGAATTATCTCATTCTCTTCATCTTCAGCTAAACCAAAATCTTTTTTTGCTATTTCGTACTCCTGAGACAATGTTGTCGAGGCCATCAAACGATTATCAGGATTTAGGGTTACATTAAATCCACTATTAAATAGTTTTATCACTGGGTGGCTTTCCAAAGTTATATCACTTGCACCAGATTTAATATTTGAAGAAATACAGATTTCTAACGGGATTTTTTGTTCGAGAATATACTCAGCAGCTTTTGTGTTAGGCTCAAATAATCCATCATTCTCTGTGCATCCGTCAATAATTTGCCAGCCATGACCAATTCTCTGCGCTTTACAATTAAAAATAGCATCATCTATATAAGAGAAATTTGCAGCTTCTCCAGCGTGAATTGTAAGACCAATATCACTATTGTGTATTTTCATACACGCCTCAATATGTTTTGATGGTGGATAACCATACTCCGGACCGGCTAAATCAAAACCAACGACTCCATTTAAGTAATTACTAATTGCCAAATCTGCTACTTCAGAAGAATCTTCATTTTGCCTCATTGCACACAAAATAGAATTAAAGTTACCTCCAAATTTATCCATCCCCCTCTGAAGTCCTCTAGATACAGAGTCTATAACATTTTGTGGCTTCAATCCCTTCCTAAGATGCTGTAATGGTGCATACCTTAATTCACCCTGGGATATCCCATCTATCGTCAAGTCTTCAACTGCCTCATAAGCTACTCGCTCTAAAGACTCTTCATCTTGCATAATTGATATTGTTAATTCAAATTTATTAAATACTTGATTTTGCTCGGAAGAAATATTTTCAAAAAACCAATCAGCTAAAAGTTGTTTATCAGTAGTTGGAAGTTTTATGTTTAATTGATGAGCTAAATCTATGATGGTACTTGGTCTTAATCCTCCATCTAAGTGATCATGAAGTACGGCCTTATCTTTCAATTAAAGTCACCTGACTGAATTCTTTCTGTAAAACCTGTTTTATCAAAGATTTGACTTATTGTTTCTTTACCCTCATAAATTAGCTTCTCTTCATCAATTCTTACTAATTCATTATTCCTTAATACCTCAATACCATTTACAAATACATCTTTAATTTCTTTTGATGAAGCACACATAACAATGTTGTTAATTACATCATGTAAAGGCTGCATCCTTGAATTGTTAATTTCAATTGAAATAAAATCAGCAGGTTGTCCTTCAGTAAGGGTTCCTTTCATTTTATTTAAAGATATTCGTGAGATGTTCAATCTAGTAGAAATATCAAAAATTTCTTTTGGAGTAATTAATCTTCCTTTTGAATGAGTATTGTTAATTAAAATTGCAGCTCTCATTTCTTCGAGCATATCGTAATCATCATTTCCCCCAGAACAGTCAGTACCAATTCCCCATTCTGTATTATTTTTAGTTAGAAAATTTGTATCCATTGGCTTTCCTGAAAGGCCATGAGTTGTAGGACAAAAAATTGGGAAGCAGTTAGTCTCTGAAAGGATTTCTAAATCTCCTTCTTCTATAACTTTACAGTGGGCAGCAATTACATTGTTGTCTAATATCTCAAGATTAGCTGCATGCTTAATTGGGCTTGTTTTATATTTTTTCCTTATGTATTCCATCTCTTTTTGTGTTTGGGCTAAGTGAATGTGGACCGCTGTGTCTGATTCTTTTGCAAAGTTATAAAGTTCAACCAATATTTCTGGACTGACAGTTGAAGTTTCATGGGGAGCAACAACAGGGTGTACTGTTACAGATTTTTCCCATTCCTTTACAAATTTTTTTGCCTTACTGATTTCTTTTTCACCGGTCCAAGGACCATACTCAGTCATGACAGTGTGACCTATAAAACCTCTTATCCCAATTGTAGAAGCTGCATTCGCAACCGAGTCAGCAAAAAAATAGTGATCATTAATACTTGTTGTCCCAGATCTTATTGCATCTACCATTCCGAGAAGAGAAAGTTTATAGACTGAGTTTTCATCTAATGCAGGTTCAACTCCCCACATCACATCATAAAGTGCACTAGCTTTACCATATCCCAATCCTTTTACTGAGTTCAAAGCAACATGTGAGTGAGCATTAGTAAAGCCGGGAGAAATGATTACTTCCCCTAAATCTTCACTATTTTGTAGTTCATCAATTGTAAGTTCAGATCTTTTCTTTATCATTTTTATATGAGAATTTTCAACGACTAAAGCTGAATCTTCGTGGATTGTATTTATATCTTCAACAATAAATTTTGCTAAATAAATTTTCTGTTGCAATTAATTAGGATTCGGGAATTGCGACAGGTCTAACCTTTAGTCTCTGTCTAATGCCAATCAAAATTAGGACTACAACCGTGAGAGCATATGGAATCATTAATATTAGTCGGGAGTCAAGTTCATAAACACCTTGTAGGCGAATTCCGATTGCATCTCCTAATCCAAAAAATGCACTTGCTCCGAAAGTACCTAAGGGGGTGTTATTTCCAAAAGATGATGCAACAAGCCCAATATACCCCTTACCTGCTGACATTCCTTCAGTGAACATCGTCAAATTTTCGAGAGAAAGAAATAATCCTGAAATTCCAGCTAATACCCCTGAGAAGACTGTTACTAACCATTTAATTCTTACAGTATTAATGCCAGCGTCTTCTGCGGCTTCAGGGTTTTCACCTGTTGCTCTTATTGCTGTCCCTAATCTTGTTCGGTAGTAAACAATATGCAATGATATAGCTAAAAAGAACATTAGGTATACCGAATATGTAAAATCCGATAGAAAAGGTTCTAAAAATGAACCTTCAAGAAATGTTATGTGAATAGGTTCAAAGCCCACAATTCTTGGATCTGAGAAAAAACCTGCTTGTCCCCAAATTGTTCGCATTAAATAAGTAGTACCGGCAAGTGAAAATATATTTATAGCCAGTCCAGCTAATACTTCGTCAGCACCAAGTGTAAATGAGAGAAGCCCAAACAAGACAGCTGTCATGAAACCTGCAAAAAGTCCTGCAGCAAGACCAGCCCAAACACTCTCTGTGTAATAACTAGCAAAAACACCTGCAAAAGCAGCATTAAGCATTTTGCCCTCAAGTCCAATGTTTAATACACCTGCTGCCGAACATAATGCTGCAGCCATACCGACTATTGCAATCGGAGCTGTAGACCTTAAGAGGCTCCTTAAAAGTGATATATCAAAGATTTCAATCCATTCCATTACATCTTCTTTCTTGAAAAGAAACTATCCATTTTTTTAACTAATGGATACTTTTCCAGTCCTTTTACTATTTTTTGAGCACTTACAAAGAAAATTAATATTGAAATTAAGACTATGATTATTTCTCGTGCTACGTCTGTTTTATAATCAACATAGAATCCACCATTTTTTATTGCTCCATAAAATAGTGAAGCTACGATTGCCCCGATGGGCTCTAGCTTTCCAAGTATACCAATCAAAATTCCATCAAAACCTTGATTGAATTCGAGTTCTTGGAAGAAATACCTTACTGCTCCTAAAACTTCTATTGCCCCAGCTAATCCACCAAGAGCACCAGAAATTAACATACCTATTATTGCTGATCTGTCAGATGGTATACCTAGATAGGAACTAAATCGAGACGGATACATGCCGACTAGTCCATCTCCTCCAGAACGTAGTTCGTAACCAAATGTAGTTTTATTTAGTATAAAGTGAGCAAGTATGGCGACAAAAACTGCTATGAAAAACCCTGTATTAAATTGTGAATTTGGAAATATTTGCTTGAGTTCTGCAGTTTCAAGTATTCTTTTTGTTGAAGGAGCAATTGGATCAGCTCTGAATGGTCCATTTGCCATATAAGAGACAAATAATACTGCAACGAAATTTAATATAATTGTAGAAATAATTTCACTCACTCCGGCATAAACTCTTAGTAGTGCTGGTAGTAACATCCAAGCAGCTCCTACACCCATTCCGATTAGAATACAAACGGTCACATGTGTGAAGTGTCCAAGATTTTCAAATCTATATCCAGCCCACCCGGCATAAAGTGCCCCAACATACATGGAACCATTTATACCTATGTTGAACATTCCAACTCTAAAGGAAACTAAAGTCGCAACAGCAGTTAAAATTAGTGGTGTGGCTTGATATAAAGAGTTAGCTATATTCCTTGTTCCTTTGAACCCACCTTCATAGAGAAACTTAGCGACTTCAGATGGATTATTTCCTGTAGCTGTAATTAGCACCCACGCCACAAGAGTTGTTATAAACAATCCTGCAAAAGTTACTAATACATCCTTAAACGAAAACTTGTCCATTACTCTTTGACTCCTGCCATATAAAGGCCCATTTGAGCTTGATCAACTTCTTTTGGATTTACCCACTTAACAATTTGTCCTTCGTACATGACTGCAACTCTGTCCGCAACAGCCATGACCTCATCAAGTTCTGCTGAGACTAATAGCACAGCCCCTCCTTCATCTCTCATTTGAACTAATTGTTCATGGATTGCTTCAATATTCCCAATGTCTACACCTCTGGTTGGTTGAGAGGCAATTGTCAGAGTCGGGTCTTCAGAAAGTTCTCTAGCGACAACAACTTTTTGCTGGTTACCACCTGATAGCGACTTTACTTTTAAAGAAACACTCGGAGCTCTGATGTCAAAATCCTCTTTTAGACTATTTGCGTGTTTAGCAATTTTCTTCAAGTTAAAAATTCCCCTCGATGAGAGTGGTTTTCTAAAGTAAGAATTTCCAATTAAGTTTTCCCATATACTCAACTGAGTATTCAATCCGGTGTTTGTCCTGTCTTCAGGAATGTGTGCAACCTTTTTTCTTCTAATATTTTTTGGACTACTTGAAGCTATATCTTCACCTAGATAGTGAACCGTACCTTTGCTTGCCTTTCTTAGCCCTGTTAAAGCCTCTACAAGCTCAGATTGTCCGTTCCCCTCAACACCAGCAATTCCAACTATTTCACCAGCATTTATACTCAGACTTACACCATTCACAGCTAAAAGGCCCCTTGCATCATGGACCCATAAATCTTGTACATTTAAAATTTCTTCTTTTGGCTGAGCTTCTTCTTTTTTGACTTGGAGGAAAACTTCCCTTCCAACCATTTGGGAGGCCAATTCTGTTATAGATGTGTTTTTTGTTTCTGAAACACCTTGAACCTCTCCATTTCTCATTACTGTTACCCTGTCAGCAATTTCCATTACTTCTCTAAGCTTATGGGTAATAAAAATAACTGTCTTACCCTCATCTACTAATGTTCTAATAACGTTAAATAATTCGTCTGTTTCTTGAGGAGTTAAAACAGCAGTCGGCTCATCTAAAATTAATATATTTGCGTTCCTATATAGAGTTTTTAATATCTCTGTTCTCTGTTGCACCCCTACAGAAGCATCTATCATTTTCAAACCAGGATCTACTTTAAAACCATATTTTTCAGCTATCTCAACAACCAGCTTGTTTAGCCCTTTCCAATCTATAAGGCCCTTACTATTCCTAGGCTCTTGCCCTAGGCCAATATTTTCTGGAGCAGTAAAACTTGGGACGAGTGTAAATTCTTGATGCACCATTCCTATGCCAAGGTTTATTGCAGTTTCTACCTTGTTAATAATATGTTTTTCCTCATTAATAAAAATTTCTCCTTCATCGGGTTGCTCAATTCCATAGAGAATTTTCATTAAGGTGGATTTTCCTGCACCATTTTCTCCAACTAAAGCATGTATTTCACCTTTGTTGACTTGAAATTCTACATTTTTGTTGGCAATAACGCCGGGGTAAGATTTTGTAATATTTTTTAAATGTATTGCTGATTCTTTATTCATATTTTGATTTTTACTATATCTTATCTTAATAATTTAGCCCGACTTACGTCGGGCTAAATTAAATTTTAACTAGTGAATAGTTTATTAGCCACCAGCTGTTACGTCAGTAACAACAATTTCACCAGAAATGATTTTTGCTCTAACTTCTGCAACTTCAGCAGTCAAAGCTGCGACTTGGGCTGCCATATCAGCAGGTCCTTCGTCAGCAAATAATGAACTTCCATCAACCAACCATGTTGGTCCAACACCGTTTTCAGCAGAACCGTATGAGTTTATTGAACTCATTACCATTCCTGCGTCTACTCTGTCACTGATTGCTGCGTAAACTGAGTAGTCTACGTTTTTCATCATTGATGTGATCATTGTTCCAGGATGCATGAAGTCTTGATTTGAGTCAACACCTATTGCAAAGTTTCCTGTTTCTTCTGCAGCTTCATATGCTCCGTTACCAGTTGAACCACCAGCTGCAAATATAATATCCGCACCTTGTTCAAAACAAGCTAATGCAATTTCTTTACCTTTAGCAGGATCTCCCCAGCTTCCGGCATAACCATCACATACTTTTATATCAGGATTAGCGTATCTAGCGCCTTCTTCCCAACCAGTTTGAAATTTTCTGATAATTGGAACGTCCATACCGCCCATGAAAGCTACATGACCAGTTTTGGAAAGTTTTCCAGCTATATATCCAACCTCAAATGAACCCTCATGTTCTTTGAAAATAAGGTTTTGAACGTTAGGCAATAAGTCACCATTATCCGCTGTTACAACCATATCGACAATCGCAAATTGTACATCTGGGTTAGCTATCGCTGCTTCTTTTGTAATTTCTGCTTCTGAGAAACCGATTGTAATAATCATTTCTTTTC
>ERZ802830.598-NODE-598-length-36134-cov-11.4681_pt1 | contig 36134 bp, 28 predicted proteins | sample MGYA00345654_ERZ802830 | MGnify/ENA primary metagenome ERZ802830 (study PRJEB30503, sample SAMEA104212375) | marine metagenome | biome: Westerlies Biome; feature: [SRF] surface water layer (ENVO:00010504) within the epipelagic zone...; material: water... | reverse complement strand
TTCGACTTTTCGCCAACATGATGGGCGGGCACATTCTTCTCGCCGTGATCATGTCCGGAACGGCAGTCGCAACCATGGACAATCTCTTCCTGGGGGGCGGCATATCGCTGATCTCTGCGACGGGTGCAGTAATGTTGACATTTCTTGAACTTCTGGTCGCGATGATTCAGGCGTTCATTTTTACTAATTTGACCACCGTCTTCCTGGGAGCGGCTCTGCATCCGGAGCATTAGGAAGATTTTAACAAATCAATAAATAACGATTCACGGGGAAGTGAATCGTGGATCACCCAGAGGGTGATCAAGAAAGGAAACTATGGAAATTCTGAGTTTCATCACCCTTGCGGTTGCAGATAGTTCTGTACTTAACTACGGCATTCTGGGCGCAGGTATCGGTGCTGGTCTTGCAGCGATTGGCGCTGGCATTGGAATCGGTCGCTTGGCCGGATCCGCCATGGAAGGCATTGCCCGCAACCCTGAGGCTGCCGGTGACATTCGTGCGAACATGATTCTGACCGCAGCATTCATCGAGGGTGTCGCTCTCTTTGCTGCCGTGATTTGCTTCCTGATCCAGTCCGGAATCATCAACGCCACCAAGGCTGCTGCCTAATGCAGAAACTGACCAGCAAGCTCTCCTTCCTGATCGTTGGAGTGGCTCTGATCTTCTACCCCGCAGTGACTTTCGCTGCGGACACCAGTGGCAAAGGACCGATGGACTTTGATTTCAAGACGGCCGGTTGGACCGTTGGAATCTTCCTGACCGCTCTTCTTATTTTGAAGAAGGCGGCTTGGGGACCGATCGTTCAGGCCATGGAAGAACGTGAGCACAAGATCAAGGAATCTCTAGAGGCTGCCGATCGTATGCAGGCCGAAATGGCGAAGACCAACGCGGAGAATGAAGAAATTCTTCGTGAGGCTCGTCGTGAAGCCAGCGAGATTGTCGCCGAAGGAAAAAGAGATGCGCAGGCTGTTGCCGAGCAAGTTAAAGCTTCTGCTGCAAAAGAAGCGGAAGCGATGACCGACAAAGCGCTCACAGAAATCAGTCGAGCCAAGGATACGGCGATCGACGAGGTCCACAAACTTTCTGTGGATCTGTCGTTGACCATTTCCGAGCGTTTGATCGGCCGGTCCCTGGAGGGATCGGATCACCAGCGCATCGCCCAGGAAGCGATTGAGCAGTACCAGAAAATCGACTAGCAATCGACGAGGAGTAGCCCATGGCGGCTTCGACAAAACAGCGACACCCGGCAGCTTTGGCCTATGCATCAGCGATGCTTCAGGTCGGTAGTGCCCTTGGGGAAGCTTCGGCATTCGGTGAACAACTGACAGTCGTTGCGCATGCCATCTCGGATGACCCTCAGATGAGAGTGTTTATCGAGAGCCCTAAGATCAGCAGGGAAAACAAAAAAGCTGTACTCTCGTCTGCTTTGACGGGGAAGGTGGCTGAGCAGGTTCTTAACTTGCTCAAGTTGCTGATTGACCGGGGACGTCAGTTCTTGGTGCAGGACATCGCCGACACCTATACGGAGTTGGAAGATGTGGCTGCGGGCCGAGTCAAGGCTACGATCACGAGTGCCGTCGAGATGCCCGCTGAACAGCGGGATTCTTTGGTGGCGAGTATTCAGACAAAAACGGGCAGGGAGGTTGTGGCTACCGAAGTGGTAGACCCCGAACTCCTCGCAGGATTGACGATTCAGGTCGGTGACCTGGTCGTTGACGGATCTTTGCGCAGTCATTTGCACAGAGTTCGTCAAGAAGTGTTACAAACCCGATTCGGGAAAGACCTGATCGATGAAAATTAATGCCGACGAAATCTCCTCTGTCCTCAAGAAGGAGATCGAGAATTACCAGTCTGACTTGGCCGTCGACGAGGTGGGCACCGTACTCGAGGTGGGGGACGGAATCGCCCGCATCTATGGTATCTCCAACTGCATGGCAGGTGAGATGCTCGAGTTTGCAAACGGTGCCAACGGCCTGGCATTCAATCTGGAAGAGAACTCAATTGGAGCTGTGATCCTTGGAGACTTTTCGACCTTGAAAGAGGGCGATGCAGTCAAGAGGACCGGTACCGTCATGCAGGTTCCCTGCGGAGAGGCCTTGCTCGGAAGAGTGGTCGATCCTCTCGGTAATCCCCTTGACGGTAAGGGCCCCATCAAGACGGATACTTACCGTCCTGTGGAGTCTCCTGCACCGGGAATCGCTGACAGAAAGTCTGTGCACGAGCCGCTTCAAACCGGTATCAAGGCGATCGACTCCACGATTCCCATCGGCCGTGGTCAGCGAGAGCTCATCATCGGTGACCGTGGAATCGGTAAGACCGCCATCGCGATCGATACCATCATCAACCAGAAGGACAGTGGCGTTATTTGCGTCTATGTCGCAGTCGGACAAAAAGGTTCGACGATCGCTGGTGTTGTGGATCGTCTCGAGCGCGAAGGAGCCTTGGCCTACACCATCGTGGTGAGTGCTCCCGCTTCTGCTCCCGCACCGTTGCAGTACATCGCACCGTACTCCGGATGTGCCATGGCAGAACATTTCATGTACAACGGTGGACATACTCTTTGTGTGTATGACGACTTGTCCAAGCAGGCTGCTGCCTATCGTCAGCTTTCTTTGCTTTTGCGTCGTCCACCAGGCCGTGAGGCATACCCCGGTGACGTGTTCTACTTGCACTCCCGTCTTCTTGAGCGTTCGGCGAAACTTTCCGATGACCTCGGAGGAGGATCGCTGACAGCGCTTCCCGTCATTGAGACGCAAGAAGGTGAAGTCTCCGCGTACATCCCCACGAACGTGATTTCGATCACTGATGGTCAGATCTACCTGGAGCCCAACCTGTTCTTCGCCGGGCAAAGACCTGCGGTGAACGTGGGTATCTCCGTCTCACGAGTCGGAGGAAGTGCACAGATCAAAGCGATGAAGAAAATCTCAGGATCCTTGCGACTGGACCTGTCAGCTTTCCGTGAGTTGGAAGCTTTCGCCCAGTTGGGAACCGAATTGGACAAGGCCACTCAGGCGCAGCTGGATCGTGGATTCCGAATGGTGGAGATCCTCAAGCAGCCTCAGTACAAGCCGATGCCGATTTCTGAGCAGGTCGTCATCATTTGGTGTGGTTCCAGCGGAAACTTGGATGCGTTGCCCGTGAATTCACTGGCTGATTTCGAGGATAAGTTCCTTGAGCACATCCGTACTGAATTCCCGGAGATTCTCGAGTCGATCACTTCGACGGGTGAGATCTCTGGCGACATGGAGACAAAGTTGACCTCGGCAGTGACGAACTTCCGTAAAGATTTCGCTGCCAAGTTGCCCCAGTAAACAGACTCATGAAGGTCTCGTTAGAGGCCGACTGAACAAGAGGAGAAACTCGTGGCCAATGCCAGAGAGTTGAAAAACAAGATTCGCTCGGTGAGTAACACCAAGAAGATCACACGGACGATGGAGATGATCTCCACCGCTAAGGCCGTGGTCTGTCAAAAGCGAATTGAAAAGACCCAGCCATATGGCGACAAGCTCAGCGAGATTCTGAAGGATCTCGGTGGTGCAGGAGGCGATGCCGAATCCGGTGAGTTTCCTCTTCTGAGAGTCCCCGAGACTTCTCGACGTGAAGCGTTGTTAGTGGTGACCGCGAACCGAGGGCTTTGCGGGGGTTACAACACCAATGTACTGAAGTTGGCAGAGAATTTTATCAAGGAGAAAAACAACGAAGGTATCGAAGTCGATGTCTACGTTGCTGGTAAAAAGGGCATCGCCCGATTCCGTTACCTTGATATGGAAGTTGCTGGCAAGTTCACGCAGTTTGAGGATCGACCCACCTTTGACGAGGCGGAAGAAGTCTTCGAGCCCGTGATTAATGATTTTGAGAAGGGAAAGATTGACGGAATCAGTTTGGTCTTTACCCATTACGAAAGTTCGAGTCGACAGTCTCCTAAACTTCGTCAGCTTTTGCCGCTCGAGGTTTCGGAGGAAGAAGGGGGTGGGGGCACAGACTTCATCCTCGAACCAGATCCAGAAATGATATTGGGAAGGCTCCTTCCGCTTTCCTTGAAAATGCAGTTTTTCCAGGCATTGGTAGAGGCGGCAGCTAGCGAGCAAATTGCTCGAAGGATTGCTATGAAAAACGCCACTGACAATGCTGAGGAAATGGCCAAAACATACACCCAGCTTTATAACCGTACGCGTCAGGCAAGTATCACCCAGGAGATCCTGGAAGTGATCGGTGGCGTTGAGGTCATGGGCTGATTTAAACATGTACTCCGGTGATTCGATCACTGGGTAGAGAGACGGGAGTCACACCCGTGAGTGAAAATGAAAACGTCGGCAAGGTAGTTCAGGTGATCGGGGCAACGATTGATGCCGAGTACCCCGAAGGACACCTTCCTCCGATATACAACGCGTTGAAGATTGACCAGGGAGATATTCAGTTAACTCTTGAGGTGCAACAGCATCTCGGAGGGAACAGAGTTCGAGCTGTCGCCATGGCCTCGACGGATGGTGTCGTTCGTAATATGGAAATCTCCGATACTGGTTCTCCCATTAAGGTACCTGTGGGTGAAGAAGTTTTGGGTCGAGTGTTCAATCTCCTTGGGGAACCGGTGGACAAGTTGCCACCCGCCAAGGTGAGTGAGTATCGTCCGATCCATAAAGAGGCCATCCCATTCGATGAACTCGAAGCTTCAACACAGGTTTTTGAGACGGGAATCAAGGTCATCGATCTTTTGACACCCTACTCCAAGGGTGGAAAAACAGGTCTCTTCGGGGGAGCAGGACTGGGTAAGACCGTTCTGATCCAAGAACTCATCAACAACGTCGCGACGAAGCATGGTGGATACTCCTGCTTTGCCGGTGTCGGTGAGAGAACCCGAGAGGGTAATGACCTCTGGAATGAGATGAAGGAGGCCGTTGTTAAAACAGATGACGGCAAAGAATTCAGCGTTCTGGATCGTACTGTTCTGGTCTTTGGTCAAATGAACGAGCCGCCGGGTGCGAGACTACGTGTCGCCCTGTCTGCTCTGACAATGGCCGAGCATTTCAGAGATACCTCAGGGTCTGACGTTCTCGTCTTCGTCGATAACATCTTCCGCTTCTCGCAAGCGGGATCTGAAGTATCAGCACTTCTGGGGCGTATGCCCAGTGCTGTGGGATATCAGCCGACTCTGGCGACAGAGATGGGAATGCTTCAGGAACGTATTACTTCTACGAAGAAAGGTTCCATCACTTCGGTGCAGGCTATCTATGTTCCTGCTGACGATTTGACGGACCCCGCTCCGGCAACAGCTTTCGCTCACTTGGATGCGACGACAGTTCTTGACCGTAAGATTTCGGGTAAGGGAATCTATCCCGCCATCGATCCGTTGTCCTCGACGTCAAGAATTCTTGATCCACAAATCGTGGGTGAGGAGCACTACAGGGTTGCTCGTGAAGTACAGCAAATCCTGCAGCGTTACCGTGACCTTCAAGACATCATCGCCATTCTTGGAATGGACGAACTGTCCGAGGACGACAAAATTCTGGTGGGTCGTGCCCGTCGAATCGAAAGATTCTTCTCACAGCCGTTCAGTGTTGCAGAAGTCTTCACCGGATTCACAGGTAAGTATGTTGAAGTGGCGGACACAGTTCGTTCCTGCAAAGAGTTGGTCGAGGGTAAACACGACCATCTTCCAGAGCAGGCCTTCATGTATGTCGGAACGATTGAAGAAGCAGTCGAGAAGGCTGACAAGATGAAAGCCGAGGGCTAGATTCATGGCTGGGAGTCTTCACTGTCAGTTACTCTCGCCCGAGGGTTCCGTCTTCGACGGGCAGGTCTCTTTCGTAGAGGCTCATGCTCTGGATGGGCGTGTGGGGATATTACCAAACCATGCACCTTTGATCACCGCTCTTGGCGACGGTCCTCTCATGTTGAGAACCGAGTCTGAGGGGGAGAAGAGATGGACCATACGGGGTGGGTTCATGGAAGTTCTCGATAATCACATTTCGATTCTGGCAGAGGGTCTTCAGGAATCTTGATTCAGGTTTTATCGAAATATGATCGGGTCGAGGCGAGAGATCGCCTCGACCCGATTTTTTTTTGGAAAACAAGTCACCCGATTTCATGCAATATCCAACGAGTTTCTTCTTTTTAAGTCCTTAATATAGAACCCTTTATCGAGAAGTGGCATGTCAGGAATGTCGGAAATGGTCGCTGTTAGGGTGTCAGGTGAGTCAGAGTTTTATTGATCGGGCTCAATACTACGGAATAATAAATTGTAGAGGCTCTGTAATTGTTACATTAGAAACTGATTTATTCTCATTGAGGAGGACTCATGAACAAATTTACCATTTTGATAGCTGCTCTATTTATTGCGGCCGGACAATTTATTTGTGGCGCAGTGGCGCAAGCAGATCACACTCGCCCTGCCTTTGTGGCAACGAGTCAAGAAGTCACTGGTGGAATATTGGGATCGAATCCCCTTTTGGCAGATGGACTCAATGTTCTGTTGGCCAGTAACCTTGCGAGCTTCCCATTCTTGCTTGAGGTTGCAAACTTGGACGACCCTACTTACACCAATGACCCCGACATTGTTCTGAATGCATTTTCCGGTGTCGACAGAGATGGTGACGTCACCAATAACGGCTCTGGCACCAACATGTTTATCGTAACTCCAGATTCAATGGATCCGGTAACCGGAGGCTTTGTCTCTTCATTCCCGGGCGGAAACATTACTAACGGTCTTCTGACTGCTGGACCAGGAACGATCATCATTTCTGGTATTCCGCTCAATGATCTCACCGTAAGTGCTGATTTCTCTGAGACCGCAACTCCTGGAATATTCGAGTTTACGAGTACTCCAACAGCAGCTTTTTTGACGGAATCCTTTTTGGTCACACTCCCAGCGCCTGATCCGTTTACCGGAACCCTTGTTGATGTGTTGAACCAGTTTGGAATTTTCCCTGATACAGATGCCGACGGAGATGGAACGAACGATGCATACTCTGCGGAGTTCGTATTCTCTGGAATTTCCTGTGAGATCACGCCTGTTGATCCGACTCCCCTCGATGGATTTGTCGCAACAAGCCAAGTCGTCACTGGAGGAATTCTCGGAAGTAATCCTCTTCTTGCAGACGGACTGAATGCGCTTCTTGAAGCCAATCTGATTTCTGATCCATTTCTTCTACAAGTGGATGATCTTGACGATCCTACCTACTTCAATGATCCGGATATCACGTTGAAGACTTGGGACGGTGTCGATGAAGACGGCGATCCGACTAATAACTTCGATGGAACAAATTCATTCCTGCTCTCTTCTGATTCATACGACGATAATGGAAACCCGGTTTCGGCGTTTCCTGGTGGTAGTATCACCGACGGTTTCTTGAGTGCTGGACCGGGAACCATCGTGATTTCCGGCATTCCGCTCAACAACTTGACCGTAGAAGCCGATTTCAGTGAAACGGCTATTCCTGGAATATTTGAGTTCACAAGCACCCCGACAGCCGCTTTCCTTACCGAGTCATTCTTGGTCACTCTTCCTGCGCCAGATCCTTTTTCTGGAACCTTGGTCGATGTGCTCAGCCAGTTTGGAATCTTTCCAGATGTGGATGGTGACGGGGATGGAACGAATGAATCTTACTCAGCAGAGTTTGTTTTCACTGGTATCTCCTGCACCTTGTATGGAAATGACTTCGGACCGGGTGGCCCCACTCCAGTTGAAGATTGTTCAAATGGATTGGACGACGACGGCGATTCATTAGCGGATTGTGATGACCCGGACTGCTTTAGTGCGCCTGGATGTGTTACGGGGATTCAATTCCGAAGAGGTGACATCAACTCAGACGCTGCGATCAATATTGCAGATGCTGTGGCTCTTCTCGGATTCCTCTTCAGTGGAGCCGCCGCACCTGGCTGTTCCGATTCTGGGGACACCAATGATGACGGTAGCCTCAACATTGCGGATGCAGTTTCACTACTGGGTTTCCTCTTTAGTGGTGCTGCTGAGCCTCCAGCGCCAGGTGTTAACTGTGGAGTCGATCCCACCGATACCGATCCATTGGATTGCCAGTCTGCGACGAGCGGCTGCTAACCTGCCTCTCAATCATTGAGATCAAATTTCTCCCTGTCCGGTATATTTCCGGACAGGGAGATTTTTTTGTCTGAAAATAAATACAGGCCAATGGGGTCTGGCTCTTTTTCCAAACCAGATGGGTGGAAATGTCTGATTGCTCCCCTTGCGAGTGCACTCGTGGGGATGATGATGTCCTTCTTGCGTTGGATTCATTTTTGAATGCCGATCCAGGATCGAAAGGTGACAACTTGGGGAAGACCGAGGGCCTGAATACCAAAAATCTGATGTCCGCTGGAATCAGAGAACGGTTTGCTCGAGCTATCGAGGAAGCAGGATTCAACGAAGTGTTCTTTTTAGGAACACTGGACGAATCCGGGACTATTGATGGCTTTGAAGTGGTAGCCCGTGGAACGGCAAATGCTGTTCCTGTATTCCTTTCTAGGGCAGACGAAGGCTTTCATGTCCTCATCCATAATCATCCGGGTGGAGATCTCACTCCAAGCCCTGCGGATCTATCGATCGCTTCTGAAGCGGGGGCCCGACGTTTGGGTTTCTTCATTATCAATAATGACGCCACTCGCCTGAACCGGGTTGTTGAACCGTTTCCTGAAAGAAAAGAAGTACCGGTCGAAGCATCTGAGATCGAAGAGATTCTCGGGAAATCCGGAGCATTCAGTAAGATGCTTCCGGACTTCGAAGAAAGATCAGGCCAACTTCGAATGGCGCTTTCTGTCACTCGCTCGCTGAATAATGGAGACGTCGCTGCACTCGAAGCAGGGACCGGAATTGGAAAGTCGTTCGCATATCTCGTTCCTTCGATTCTTTGGGCAGTGAAGAACCGTGGCCGGGTTGTGATCTCTACGGCTACAATTCCTTTAGGTGAACAATTAGCCCACAGGGACTTGCCGACCTTACAGAGAATTTTAGGGATAGATTTCAAGTTTGCTCTGATTCAAGGTCGAGGGAATTATGCCTGTAAAAGAAAAACAGAACAGGTCTCTTCTGAGCCAGAATTATTCACCGGAGATGATGAACGAGAAGGCTGGATTGCAGACATTATCGATAGGCTTGCAGAGCCGACTCTGGGGACTCGCCAAGAAATGCCAGGAGAGGTCCCGGAAGAGATATGGGCTGATTTCCAATCGACTTCTGATCAATCGTTAAAAGCAAGATGTCCGCACTATAGAGAATGTTTCTATTACGAGGCTCGAAGAAAAGCGTTTGGTGCACATGTCGTTATCGTCAATCACCATCTTTTCTTTGCAGACCTGAAGTTGAGAAGAGCACGTGGCGATTACGAGTCAGATCTTGTCATTCCTGGATACCAAAAGGTGGTATTCGACGAAGCGCATCATCTGGAGGATGTCGCCAGTCATCACCTGGGTGCTGAGGTGTCACGAAGAGGGCTTCTCAAAGTTCTCGGTCGGCTTCTCTCGCCAAGAAAGCGGCGCGGCAAAGCAGGAGGGCGATTACCGTGGCTCCAATCACATCTGGCCCGTCATAAACAGAGCGAAGCTTTGGAACTTTTGGCCATGAAGATTATTCCTAGAGTAGGAATAGTACGAACGGAAGTTGAAGCGTCACTAGATCGTCTGGAGATACGTTTAAATGACTCTCGACATCTGGCAGGGGATTCAGGGAGACGCGATGGATCGCTGATGGCACGCTTGGGAGAGAGAGAGGGTCACATGCCTATGACCGTCATCTCTCCACCCCTCATGGACGCCAGAGATAGCCTTGAAGGGCTGAGGGGACTATTACAGACATGTGCTGATCTCCTTGAAGATGATTCGTTTGAGCCAGAGGTCGAATATCAGGCGGGTCTGGCAGAGATCAAGTCAGCCCTGAGGGCGGTTCGTGAACAGATTCAATCTGTTGACTTTGTTCTTGGAGCGGGTGGTGGCATACAACCTTGGGTTGAGATGACGACGAAGCCACAAAAACAGCTTCTCGTTCGAGCGGCTCCCTTAAAAGTGGATGAACTTCTCGCTGAGCATCTTTACCGCCCACTTTCAACAGTGATCCAAACCAGTGCCACTTTGAGAGTCGGAGAATCTTGGTCATTTTTAGCGGATCGATTGGGCTGGGATCAGGTCGAGAAGGAACGTCTCAAGCAGGAAGATTTTGAATCACCATTCCTCTGGGATGAGCAAGTTTTGTTGGGGTTACCTGAAGATGTTCCGGAACCCGATCGGTCTGGATATGCCACGAAGGTGAATGAGATCATTATTGACTCGGTAAGAGGTGCAAAAGGACGGACATTTGTTCTGTTTACATCACATCGGGCATTACGTGATTGTGCAACCAAGATTCGCCCAGTGCTGCAGTCTTTGGGAATGCCTCTTCTTGTTCAAGGAGAAGCCCCACGCACAGAATTGTTAAGACAATTTGTGGATTCTGGAAGAGCTGTTCTATTGGGAAATCAGTCTTATTGGGAAGGTATTGATGTACCCGGGGCTGCTCTTTCTTGTGTTGTGATTCCTCGTCTTCCCTTCAAGATTCCGAATCATCCTCTAGAGCAGGGTCGTGCAGAAGAACTTGAATCGAGAGGGAAAAGCCCATTTGCTCACTTAGCACTGCCCCGAGCTGTCCTCGGTTTGAGGCAAGGGTTTGGTCGGTTGATTCGGACGGTAGAAGATCGTGGTGTTGTTGTCATAGCAGATACTCGAATGATTCAGCGCCCTTATGGTAAAAGATTCCTGAATAGCCTTCCCGATTGTCGAAGGGTACAGGGACCATGGAATCAGGTCAGGACTGCCATCGAATCATTCTTCGCCATCGATGAAGTGGGAGAGACCCTATAGTGAAAATAAGAGGAGTCATTACTGCTGCGGGTGACTCTATACGCTTAGGCCGGCCCAAGGCACTTTTAAGTATTGCCGGAGAATCTGTATTGTTGAGGCTGCAAAGAGCACTCCGTATGGGGGGTTGCGATGAAGTCTTCATTGTTGAAGGTGGTCGTCATTCGGACCTAATCGTAGAAGAAGCCCAGCGTCGAGAACTGAAACATCTAAAGAATGAAGACCCATCTGCAGGGCCCGTCTCCAGTATTATTCGAGCGATAGAAGAACCTGGTGAATGGGATTCTTTGCTGATTCATCCGGTCGATGTCATCGGCATTGGGTCGAAAGATGTAGAGGCTCTTATCGAGCAGTCCGAGGTGAACAATCTTGCGGATGTTTGGGTTCCTTCATACCAGTTCAAGCGGGGCCACCCAGTGTTGATTCGACGCGAGGTCGTATCACGACTTGTTCGTGAAGACGGTCCCCCGCACCTCAGAGCATTGATTGCGAGTGAGGGCGTCAATATTGATCATGTTGAAACAGATAATCCTCTGGTCCTCGAAGACGTGGACGATGAGCAGGATTGGAAAAGGATCTCCTCAAAGCTGGGTCAATGATCGACCCAGCCCGAGGTGTTCAGGAATTTCGACGTGCCCATTCCAGTAACGCTTCCCATGTCTCAGGATTTGTTCCTTTTGATTTGAGAACTCTGAAGTGTTCCGAGGCGACATCGAAATTGCCCCTATAGATAGCCAGAATCCCCATAGGTATTCGGTATTCCTGTGAAGACTTCCCAAATTTTTCAGCGACTTGCTGGAAAATGAATGCGTCTTTCAGCTCATTTATTCGGAATGGCATAACAGCATTTTGATCAGAGAGGCGTAGCCAGACATTTTCGGTGTCGACTCGTTCGACGACTCCTCGATCTTTTCTGTCTCTGGTACTTCCCTTTAAGGGGACTCTTACGAGTTCTATTTCTTTTTTGTCTTCACCCTTTTCGACCATGGCTTGAAGTGAGTTCTTGATAAAGCCGTCGAGTATCTGAAAAGCTTCGAGATCTGTGTTGATCCGTGATTTGAACTCCTCGATCGCAAGTTCACTGTCTAGGCCTACTGCCAGACTGATCATCTCTTTGATGTCTCTGTTATTTGCGAGCTCACGGTACTGAGGCCAAATCGCTTTGTAACTGGCGAACTCTTCTCCCCTTCGTTTTTCTCCTTCTTGTTTCACGAAGGTGGCTTTCTCGATGAGGATTTGTTCTTGGATTTTTTCAGCTTCTGCGATCAGGTCAGGATCTGCATAGGATTTAATGTTTTCAATCAGCGTAAGAGAAGTATCGAATTCTCTTCTGCTGCGGTGGAATTCAACTTTTTGGCTGTCGGATTCGTAGAGGTCATCAATCTGATCTTCCCACACGGAGAGCAGTTTTTCGATTTCAGAGTTGAGCTCCCGATCCTGACGTGCCGACCTGGGACGTTCGTCCAAGGTTTCAATAGCGTTCCATAGGCGACCCTCCCCTGCGAGGGAGCGTGCTTGAGCAAGGATTATGCGACCATCTGCTTGACGATCTTCAACGATTTTTCCTTGGAGAAAATCGAGTTGCTCAACCATTCGGACTGAGGACTTCGTATTACCATAGGATCTCAGCGCTGCTTTGAGTGCACGAATTTGGAGATCTTGATCCTGAGCGAGAATGGATGTCAGGCTAGTGCTACCACTCTCTTCATGACGCAAATAATCTTTTTCGTCAGCGCTCATACGTCGCTCGATCTTGAGCTTGCTGACTTCGGACCTTCTCTCCTCTCGAATGACTTCGAAATCCGGTTTTCCTTTGGAGGCTTGAGAGAGTGCAGAGAAAATCATGAACACAGATAGGAGCAATCCTATTCCGGTCCCGATCTTGGTGATCATGGTTTTGTTACTTCTCAGGTCTGCCCGCGAGGAGCCTCCTACCTGTCTGTTGGAAGGGGCAGTGACTTTAGGAGCAGCAGGATTCCGTCTTCTTTTTCTACCATCAGATCTTTGTGATCCTTTTGCGGTGTTATCCAGATTATTGAGTGTTTCTATCAACTCATCTGCACTCGCATATCGATCGTCAGGATTCTTAGAAAGCAACTTCTCTGTAACTGCATCCAGAAAGGTTTCTTTTCCAGAAATTGTGACAACAGGGATGACTTCTTCTTTGACGTGTTTCTTGAGTATTTCTTTATTGCTCGCGGCCTCAAAGGGGGGCTTCCCAGTTAGACAGTGATAGAGAGTTGCTCCGAGTGAATAAAGATCACTTTTTTCATCGACTCGCTCACCCTTGATTTGTTCTGGTGAAATATAATGAGGAGTTCCTTTGAGCAATTCGGAATGCTCAAGCTGTTTTCCTTTGTCGGTCGAAACGGCGAGGCCCAAATCTGTAATTTTTGGGGTTCCCTCGTCTGAGATAAGAATGTTTGCAGGCTTCAGGTCTCTGTGAAGAAGTCCAGCCTTGTGAGCATGTGAAAGTGCTTGGGAAATACAAAGGGCTAACTCGCTGACTTCTCTATCAGACAGTGTTCCTCGGCGTTTCAACTTTTGTTGAAGTGTTTCACCTTCAACATATTCCATGGAAAACCAGCAGACGTCTCCCGTCATTCCTGCATCTAATGCATGAACGATATGCGGATGATTCAGACGGGCAGCATTCCGTGCTTCTGAGATGAGACTTTTAAAGTGATCTTCTGAACCTGAGTTAGAAAAGACCTTGATAGCAATAGTCTTACTCAGAGAGATTTGTTCGGCTTTCCAAACAACACTGGTCGTTCCAGTTCCGAGGGGATTCAGAAATTTATAACCAGGAATCTCGGGTGGGAGAGCAGTTCTGACAGCTCGGGCAATTCTGTTGGCCTGATCAGCCGTCATGTGTCCACCCGCAACAACCTTATCCTGAATGCTTTTATCGCTTTCAGAATCTTCCGCAATCGATCGAACTGCATTCTCATCAAGCAGTCCTTGTTTGTGAGCCTGTTTGATAAAGGCTTGATCAAACTTATTCATCATCACTCCGCTAGTGCTGTTTTGGGCTATGGATCAGCGCATCGATGGGGGGGCCTCCGAAGGGGAAACCAGTATTGGGACTCAACGATGACGTGTCTCGCTCCCCGATGTGAATATGATCAGGTCTCCGAGTCAAGGTTCACTGTCAAGATGGACTCCAGGAGCTCCTGACGATAGGATCCGGGTGAAAGGCGGCGATTCCTTGATATACCCCTGGATATTCACTCTGTCATGCCTCATATCGGGCTCTGGAGGCACTCGTCCCGAGTGTACCGGAGAGGTGCGTCTTTCCCCTCAAAAAGGCCACATCTCATGGAGTATTAGCCTTGGCTATCCTGAGGCTGATGATTTGAATCATGGCTTCGCTGAGCCGGTTGAATTTGACCTTCATAAGGCCCTGAAGGTGCGCTGTACCGGTGAAGGAATTCTCGAACTGATTTCCAGTGGACCTCGAGTTTACGATCCGGGGATCGATCCACGTCCTGAAATCATTAAAAACCAATGGCGCTGGACTCCCCCGAAGGAGGGCGCAGTACTTCAACTTTCAGCAGAGGGAATCATCCGGGAGCCTCGCCGTGAAATCGGTGCGGGATCTAGCCGGTCCTTTTCATCTACTGCAGGGACCATCGAAGAAGAGGGTGTATTTCTTGCGGGGTCAACGGCTTGGATACCACAGCCCAGAAATTCGATGCTGACATTCGATTTGTCTGTGATCTTGCCTGCCGATTGGGATGCCGTCTCGCAGGGGAGACGAGTGGATCATCAAAAAGGCGAAACTGAAACTCGTGTCCGGTGGGAATGTTCAACACCACAGGAAGAGATTTACCTCGTCGCCGGAAAGTACTTTGACTTCTACTCTGAAATCGATGGTATCGACTTGATGGCGTTTCTTCGTCAGGACGATTCAGGATTGGCTGCCAAGTATCTTGAGGCGACTCAGCAATACATCGAAATGTATAGCGGGATGTTGGGCCCTTATCCTCAACCCAAGTTTGCTCTGGTAGAAAATTTCTGGGAGACCGGTTATGGAATGCCATCATTCACTCTGTTGGGACCAAAAGTAATAAGGCTTCCTTTTATTATTCGATCGTCATATCCCCATGAAATTCTCCACGATTACTGGGGGAACTCTGTCTATGTAGATGTGGACTCAGGAAACTGGTGTGAGGGGCTGACCGCTTACCTCGCTGACCATCTGATGAAAGAAGTTTCAGGGCAGGGTGCAGAGTATCGAAGAGATGTCCTTAAAAAATACGCTTCATATGTTCAGAGCTCGGAAGATTTCCCTCTGGAAAAGTTCAGAAGTCGACATTCGGGTGCTACTGAAGCGATAGGTTACGGAAAATGCCTGATGCTCTGGCACATGTTGCGTTTGGAGATGGGGGATGACCGCTTCATTTCGGGATTAGGCCGCTTCTATCGAGATAACATTTACTCCAAAGCTTCTTTTCAAGACATTGCGAATGCCTTGCAGGCAGAGGTTCGTGCCTCCGGCATGGATGTGACTACTTTTGTAGATGCCTGGGTGACCACAATAGGGGCTCCTGAATTGGAACTTAAAGTCGAAGGGGACGAATTTACCCAGATTGAAATTTCTCAGGCCTCAACCGGTAATAGTTTTCCGTTACGAGTTCCAGTGTATTGGCTTCGATCATCTTCGAATCAATGGGAGCAAGATTTTGCTTCTTTTGGAAAGGGAGAGAGAGTCGCTTCAATGCGATTGGGATCGGATGTTGAGAGTATTCGGGTAGATCCTTTTTTTGACGTGTTCCGAAGACTTGATAGTGCAGAATCACCGCCAACACTGGGAGATATTTTTGGTGCTGATCGAGGCATCATCGTTCTGCCAAAAGAGAGTCGCCCTGGGCAGCCGTGGCATGAGCTGGCCTCGACGTGGGCTGAGTCCGGTGATTTTGAGATCGTCTCATGGGATGATTATTACGAGAATTCCGATATTGGAAATTCTACCGAAATCTGGTTCCTCTCAGGGGATCACGTTGGGCTCAATGATCTATTTCTTGAAGAGAGTCCGTTTTCCTCTCTAAAGGGGGATACAGATGTTTCGACGATTCAGGTCCGCAGAAAAGGGGACCAGACTTTAGGGTGGATCCAAGCCCCTATGGAGTCTGCGATTCCGGGCCTCGCACGGAAGTTGCCGCATTACGGAAAATATTCATACTTGGCTTTTCGGGGAGAAGAGCCTGCCAATTTCATGAAAGGCCAGTGGTCTGCAGTGGGCTCGCCACTCTTCTGGGACAGCCCAGGATCGAGGCAATTACTGCCCTCTGAAAAGCGATCCCCACTGGCTCGTCCAGGAGAGGTGATCGATCCTCGTCAGGTGATGAAGCATGTTGAATGGTTAGCAGACCCTGAGAGAGAGGGCCGTGGAGTTGGCTCGGAAGGCTTGCAGTCTGCGACTCTATTCGTCGCTGGTGAGTTTGAAAAAGCGGGTCTTATACCCGCGGCTCCAGACGGATCATTCATCGATTCATGGCAAGAGGTGAAGGATGGAAATGACATCAAGTTGGAGAATGTTTTGGGAATCATCCCCGGGTCAAATCCGGAGTTGAATCAAAAGCCGGTTGTCGTGATGGCTCATGTCGATCATTTGGGAAATGGTTGGCCCGATGTCAGAGCAGGGAATGAGGGAAAGATTCATCCCGGTGCAGATGATAATGCTTCAGGTGTCGCGGTCTTGATCGAAACCGCACGTTGGCTTAAGCGTGTGAGCAAACCGGAGCGACCGATTCTATTTGTTGCCACAAGTGGCGAAGAGTGGGGGTTGAAAGGTTCAAGGAGACTGGTCTCCGGAGGGAACGCATACCCACTGACAAATGCTCTTGCAGCGATCAGTATCGATGCGGTGGGTCGATTTGGAGAAAATCAACTCTTGGCTCTTGGAACCGGAACGGCAACCGAATGGGTTCATATTGTGAGGGGTGTAGGTTTCACAACAGGCGTTGAGGCCATATCGGTCAATGATGATCCTGGTGGTTCAGATCATGTCACATTCCATCAGATGGGGATCTCTGGAATCCAGCTGACGACAGGACCTCATGCTGATTATCACCGACCGAGTGATACTGCAGAAAAGGTGAATGCCGAAGGTCTCGTCAAAGTTTGCAAGTGGCTCAAAGAAACTTTGGCTTACCTAGGAGATCGAAAAGAACCACTGACTTCGACCTTGAAACAAGGCAGTGAGAATGGTGCAGAGAGAACTGTGCCGACCGGTGCCAGAAAGATCTATCTGGGAACAGTCCCCGATTTTACAGACCCAGGTCCTGGAGTTCGCTTTGATAGTGTGATGCCGGATTCTCCTGCAGAGAAAGCAGGCCTTCGCACAGGAGATCGATTGATGGCCTTGAACGGGAAATCCGTGATTGATTTACGAATGTATTCACAATTGTTGAAGAAATTAGAGCCAGGTATTGAAGTCTTGCTTGAAATTGAGCGCGAAGGAGAAAGAAAAATAATATCTATCCTCCCCACCAAAAGGTAGTTTGTACTGAGAATCGATAAATAGCGGTGTGTCAATTTTAGCGTCAATCAAATTGTAGCGTCAGTTATAGAGTAAAATCTGAATTCATCTAACAGGCATTGTTCTTCTTTTCAGGAGAAAACTATGGTGAGTGTTTATGACGTAAAACCAGGGTTCCAGAAATTGCTGCGTCCTCTGGTGAAGCTCTTGGCTCGTTCAGGTGTAACGGCTAATCAGGTCACAATCGCTGCGGTACTGCTCTCCTTCGGAGCTGGAACTTGGTTGGCGATCGATCGTGGTACCGGTTCTACACTCCCTGGATATGTTTCAGGACAAGCTGAAACAGTTCCTCAAATTTTATTGATGATTCCTGGAGTTCTCTTCATCCGTATGGCACTGAATGCTATCGATGGGATGTTGGCCCGGGAACATCATATGAAATCTCGATTAGGTGCGATTCTCAATGAGATGGGCGATGTCGTCTCCGATGCGGCCCTTTACCTTCCTTTAGCATGGGTTCCAGTCTTTGATCCTCTGGCCGTGGTTCTTGTCGTCTTATTGGGCATCGTTGTCGAAATGGCCGGTGTCGTATCGGTTCAGATTGGATCTAGTCGCCGATATGACGGTCCCATGGGTAAGAGTGACCGTGCATTTATATTGGGAGGCCTATCCTTGCTGCTGGGATTGGGAGTACCACTTGGAGATGGGGTAGAGCTGATACTGTGGGGAATCGTGTTGCTAGAAATTTTGACAATAGTTCAGCGATCACGTAAAGGACTAGCCGAGTGCAACTGATGGATTTTCTTTCTCAGCATCCGAAGCCTGTCACTCAGGCATTTTTGATAATATTTAGTCTCCTAGTGTTAGGAGGTCTCTACGTATTAATACAGAGAAAGACAAATCCCGATAAAGACCTGGGAGATGTTCCACCACGTTTGAAGACATGGTTCTATATTGTGTCATTTCTTTTTATTGCATTGGCAGTGGAAGATCACATCGCATTGTGGTTTTTTGGATTTATCAGTTTCCTAGCGATCAAAGAATTCTATTCAATGATTTCGACGAGGCGTGCTGATCGCCGAATGCTCTTTTGGGCTTATCTTTCCCTTCCTGTTCAGTACTACTGGGTCCACATTGGTTGGTATGAAGTTTTCATTATTTTCATTCCGGTCTATATGTTTCTCCTGCTACCAGTGCGCTTGGTTCTTGTTGGAGAGACTGAAGGATTTTTGAGATCTGTCAGCACTACGCAATGGGGTTTGATGACTTGTGTCTTTGGCTTCAGTCATCTTGCATATCTGGGAAGACTCTCCGGTGATATCTGTGGTCCAGCCGGAGGAAGTGGATTGATCATGTTCCTATTGATATTGACCGAGGGGAATGATGTCGCCCAGTATGTTTGGGGGAAGTCGCTGGGGAGACACAAGATCATCCCCAAAATCAGCCCTAATAAGACGACAGAAGGATTTCTTGGCGGCCTGCTGACGACGATGGTGATGGCATATTTATTGGGGCCGATTTTTACGGGGTTTAGTCTGGCCCAAACCCTGATGGCCGGATTCCTCATCGCCACTTGTGGCTTTTTTGGTGATCTCGTGATGTCCGCGATCAAGAGAGATATGCAGGTGAAGGACACAGGGACTTTCTTGCCCGGGCACGGTGGAGTTCTCGATCGTATCGATAGTTTGCTTTACACCGCTCCACTCTTTTTTCACTTCACTTACTACATAATGCCTTAATCAATGACCAAGATTCTCAAGCTCTTATTCCATCTGCTGATTGTGCGCCCACTGGTATTGGTGGTGATTGGTATGAATGTACGAGGGCGGATGAATCTGCCTAAAAAGGGTCCTGCTATTTTGGCGGCTAATCATAACAGCCATTTGGACACATTGATTTTGCAGTCACTCTTTCCACTCAGTATGCAAAGTAATATTCGACCAGTTGCAGCCGCGGATTATTTTATGCGATACCGTTGGTTAGCGTGGTTCTCTGTGAATGTGATGGGGATTCTTCCGATCCAAAGAAAGCTATCCGCTTCAAGTGGAGATCCACTCAGTGGCTGTATTGACGCTCTCGGTGACGGTCAAATATTGATCGTTTTTCCAGAGGGAAGTAGGGGTGAAGCAGAGAAGGTCAGTGATTTCAAAAATGGCGTGGCTCATCTTGCAAAAAAACTACCTGAAACACCGGTCTATCCCATCTTTCTTCATGGTTGTGGAAAAGCGCTCCCCAAAGGAGAAGCGATCTTCGTACCGTTTTTTGTAGATGCCGTCATCGGTGAACCACGCTATTGGAGTGGAAACAAAACAGAGTTGACCGAGATTCTACGCACGGATATTGAAACGTTGTCGGAGCAGTGTGATCTCAAAGCCTGGGAATAAAAGTATCTAAACTTCTCGTCCGCCGACTCCGAAGTAGTTGGCATCCGGATGATGGAACGCCAATGCGGAGACGCTCGCTTCCGGATCCATCATGAATCCTTCCGTCAACTCGACTCCCAAATGCTCCTCGGGCTTGAGGAGTCTCCAGATCGATTCCTGACAGGATAAATCTGGACAGGCTGGGTAGCCAAATGAGTACCTTTTACCGCGATATCGTGCACGGAAGAGATCCAACGGAGCCATGTCTTCTGCGTCAGGGAATCCCCAACTGGCCCGAATCTTTTTATGGATTCTCTCTGCAAGGCCCTCTGCGAGTTCTACTGCCAACGCTTGAATCGCATGGGATTTAAGATATTCACCCTCGTGAAGCCAGACTCGTGATTGGTCCCTGACCCCAGATCCAGAAGTGGTCACGAGCATCGCGAGATGATCTCTGGCAGTTCCATCTTCCGCGGCAGGAAGAATGTAGTCACAGATGGATTGAAATGGTGGCTTGGGTTGTCGCGGCAAACTGATGGTTTCAATGATCTGCCCATTCTCAGGACAGTGAATGAAGAGGGAATCAGAACTCGAACTGGCAGGGAAATGTCTCCACATCGCACGTGGAAGTAGCAGATCTCTCTGAGTGACCTCGTCCAGTAAGTTGTCCATCAACTCTTTGAGTTGAACTGCCTTGGCATCACCTGCAGAGATTTTCTTTGTGAAATTCCCCCGAAGCCCCATATGTCTGCCGTAAAGCATTTGAGGATTGATCAGTGGATAAATTTCTCTGGGATCGATACTGGTCTCAAATTTCATTTCGAAATCAATGAGTGCAGGAACCTCTTCCAAAATAGAGATCTCAGGAGATCGTTCAGGAAGTGTAATCTCTGCTACCGATACAGTAGATGAAGCGGATCCACCGACAGTAATTCGTTGTTGATCTCTTTTTACGGAAGCGATGAAGTCATCTCGTTTTTCGTCGTCGAGAATCTCATTTACGATTCGAAGTCCATCCATAGCGTCTTTGGAATAGATCACTGTTGAATCAGTAACACGCTGAATTTTTGTCGCAGTAAATTTTTCTGAAAGAGCCGCTCCGCCGACAAGGATAGGTAAATTGATTCCGTTACTCTGGAGATCTTCTGCAGTCACAACCATTTGCTGCGCAGATTTCACGAGGAGTCCCGATAACCCGATCGCGTCTGGATTGTGCTCTTTGACGGCATCGATCAGTTGTGCAGGTGGAACTTTTATCCCCAGATCGACGACTTCGAATCCATTATTGGAAAGAATGATTTGAACTAGATTCTTCCCGATGTCGTGAACATCCCCTTTAACAGTCGCAAGGAGGACTTTTCCTCTTGAGATGATCTCTGATTTCTCCATGTGCGGTTCAAGGAATGCGACAGCAGCTTTCATGGCTTCTGCGCTTTGAAGGACCTCGGCGACGATCAGTTCATTGTCGTTGAAGAGTCGCCCCACCTCGGCCATTCCGTTCATGAGGGGACCATTAATGATGGCGAGTGGGCTGTCATATGTCTCTAGAGCGATGGCCAATGCATCCTCAAGGCCCTCTTTCGTTCCCTCGATGATGTTTTGTGAAAGTCTTTCAGGGATGGGGAGCTCAAGAAGAGGGGACTGGCCTTCCGCTGCAATCTTTTTGCCGCGATAGAACTCGGTGAATTCCGCGATGGGGTCTGCGGTGCGTTGCCATATGAGATTCTCTGAAAGAGCACGTTCGTTTTCCGGGATGCTAGCGTACCGTTCCATGCGTTCAGAATTGACGATGGCCATCGAGAGGCCCGCTTGAACACAGTGGTATAGGAAGACCGAATTTAAAACTTCTCTTCCTGCTGGAGGAAGTCCAAATGAAACGTTACTGATTCCAAGGACAGTGCTGCAATTTGGGAATCGCTCCTGGATCGCCCGAACTCCATCAATAGTTGCAGATGCTGAGGCGGTGTATTTTTGGTCGCCTGTTCCGACAGGGAAGACTAAGGGATCAAAGATGATGTCTTGTTCTGGGATCCCGTATTTACGAGTCAAGAGATCATGAGATCGCTCCGCGATGGCCAGTTTTCTTTCGACAGTTACCGCCATGCCGTCATCTGGGTCCTCATCGATGCAACCTACAACCAATGCTGCACCATAGCGTCGTGCTATCGGCACTACAGATTCGAATCTCTCTTCGCCATCTTCCAAGTTAATGGAGTTGATGACTGATTTCCCTTGGCAGAGCTTTAGCGATTGCTCGATGACATTGGAATCGGTCGAGTCGATCATGAGAGGGGCTTTGGTCATCCTTGTGAGTACCGGAAGAAACTTCAGTATGTCGTCTAGTTCTTCTCGATCAGGATCTGCCATGCACACATCGATGATGTGCGCTCCTCCGCGAGCTTGTTTTCTTCCTAGTTCGGCGGCTTTTTCAAACTCATCCTTAGCGATCAGTTTCTTGAACTTACGGCTACCGATGACATTCGTTCTCTCTCCTACGATGAGCGGAACGGTATCCTCAGTAACGTCGACGGATTCTATTCCTGAGAGAGTGAGTGTCTTAAATGGCTTGATCACTCTTGGGGTCGCATTTTTCGCAATAGCGGATATGGCGCGTATGTGATCAGGTGTTGTCCCGCAGCATCCTCCAACAACATTGACCCAACCTTGATCTAGGAAGGGCTGTAGATTCGCTGACAATATCTCGGGAGTCTCTTCGTAGAGTCCATCAGAGTTGGGTAATCCTGCATTCGGGTAAATGGAGACCGGGAATGAGGAGATGGCAGAGAGAGACCGCAAGTGATCGGTCATGAAGCGTGGGCCGGTCGCACAATTCATACCGATGAAAACTGGCTCAAAATGTTCGACGCTTGAGTAGAAAGCCTCAATGGTTTGACCCGCGAGCATCGTCCCCATCGGTTCAATGGTGCATGAAATAGCGACGGGTCTTGAGTAGCCGAGTTCTTTTCCTGCTTCTTCAATTCCGATTTGTGCTGCCTTTAGATTCAATCCATCTTGAACTGTTTCCAAAAGAAGAATATCCACGCCACCTTTGAGAAGCCCTAGTGTTTGAACTCGGAAATTATCGACGAGTTCATCAAATGAAATTCCACCCGTCACTGAAAGTGTTTTTGTAGTAGGACCCATCGAACCTAATACCCAACGGGGACGTTCAGGAGTTGAAAAAGCATCCGCTTCTTCGCGAGCAAGCCGCGCTCCCTTTTCATTGATTTCATATGCTTGGGATCCCAGGTCATATTCATCTAGAACAATGGGAGTCGCTCCAAAGGTATTGGTTTCGATGCAGTCTGCACCCGCTTCCAAATATTTCCTGTGGACTGAGCGAATCACGTTGGGGCGGGTCAGGATGAGATTTTCGTTACATCCTGCGAGATCTTCACCGCCAAAGTCTTCGGCTGTTAGATCGAGCTCTTGCAGCGCAGTTCCGGTTGCACCATCGATGATGAGAATCTGTTGAGCCAACTGATCCATGAATCGAGCTCTGATTTCTGATTTTGTAAATTTCGACGGATCAAAAGTCATCGAGGTTACTCCTGAATCAGTTAAATCGGGATAGTCTGAATAATAAGAGTGAAGAGGGCTAGGGGAAAGTGTTCTCGTCTATAATCTGGTCTTATCGTGACTCTGGAATCGGTAATGGTTTCAGTCTTTCGAGCTCATATTGGAGATCCTCTTGTGAACGAATGAGGTCTTCTAAGAGTTTTTGCATCTGTCCTTGGCGGACTACCATATCGACCCGATCTTCATGGGCAGATTTGAGTTGCTGTTCCAAATCTCTCATGCGCGCACTCATCGCTACTTCATGTTCTTTACGTTCAGATTGTAGCGATTGAGAGACGGAATCCATTTCACTCTTCAGGGCTTCAAACTCTTCTTTGAGTTTCGAAAATTCCGCAGAGTGACTTTCTTCTAGCTTGGAAAGTTGGCCCTCCAAGAGTTTTTTTTGCTGAGCGAGGTCTTCCAACTGTGTCGATAGTTCTTGAGAAACCGTTTCGACGCGTGAAGCTATTTCCTGATGGGAAGATTCCAATTCAGTAACTGTATCTTCCAGTTCTTGATGCTCTTGTTGGGTGGAGAGAATCTGTTGCTGGTTTTTGAGACTCGCATCGGTATTGCTTTGGACTCTGGTGTCTATCGACTGGACGTCTGTCACCGTCGACTTGAGAAGCAGCAACGTATTCTTGTGTTCTTCTTCCACGGTATTCAAGCGGGATGAGATTCTTGAATCACCTAGAATCATGAAAGCTGCACATATGATCAGGGCTAGAGTACCTGTGATCGCAGCAGTCTTCATCGATACCCCCTAGAGGTCAGTGAGTTGGCGTTCGTGAGCTGGCGTTCGTGAGCTGGCGTTAGTAAGTTGGCGTTAGTAAGTTGGCGGTGGGGGTGGGATTCGAACCCACGGGAGCTGTTACACCCCACTGGTTTTCAAAACCAGCGCAATCGACCACTCTGCCACCCCACCACATTGTGCTTCTGTTTCGGAGACTCAGGTTACTGTATGTCTCGTTACTTTTCACCATTGTCATCGGCTTGAGCCCGAAAACTTCTTTCGCCTTTAAGGCGATCGATCCTTTTCTCTCTCAGAGTTTTGGCAAAGTCTCTTAGATCTGTGACCTGGTCCAGTTCATCTACAACTTCGATACCGAGAATTGTCTCAAATAGGTCCTCTGTGGAGATCAGCCCACATGTGCCCCCATGCTCATCTGCCACCATAGCGATAGGATCTTTACCGCTGGTGAGATCATGGAGAGCTTGTCTCAAGGTGGCCACTTCTGGCACAAACCGGACTTCCCGGCGAAATTCCGTGAGTGGGATCTTGTGTTGAGTTTTATCGAGAGCTGCTGTGAGGACTTCTCGCAGAAGTATGTAACCGGTAATCCCATCACGGGTTGAACCATAAATCGGGATTCTGCTGGGGAGTTTACCCCTTTTGTTTTCAGCGATCAGGTCTTGCATTGTCGAGTTTTCCCAGAGGTCGACCATGACAGTTCTGGGGGTCATCACGTCGCCCACCCGAATCTCGTCGAGACGCAAAATGTTGCGATAGAGCGCCTTTTCATGGCTGGCGAGGGTGCCTTCATTTCCGGCCATGTCGATCATGGCTTCGACTTCACCTCTGGAGACGATCTCTCCGCCGCTTCCACCAAAGAAACGAGTCATCTTGCCGGTGAAGGCGAGGATCGGCTTGAGTAAAAACGTCATCAGTTGAAGGATGTAACCGACCGATGAGGATAATTTGCGGGAGTGAATCGCCCCTAAGGTTTTCGGAATGATTTCAGAAGTGGTCAGGATCAAAAAGGTCAGAACCGCCGAGAAAAAACCCACCCAGGCGGGGTAGGACTGACCGACCAGATACCCGGCATAAGAAGCACCAGCCGTGTGTGAAATGGTGTTGAGTATCAAAATGGCACCCAACGCGTCTTCCAAGCGCTCCTTCTTCAATATATAGAGCAGAGAGACTCCACGGCTCGATTCCCGTCTCTCTTCGAGACTGGGTAAAGAGACCGACAGCAGAACTGCCTCTAGAAGAGAACACAGAAAAGAAATCGACAGCGTTAATGCAATGACGACCAAAAGTTCGGTCACGGGTCTCCAATTTTCAATCTGAGAGAGCAATTCAGGATACCCAATTTCGGACTCGGGGCGATGAGAACTCGCCAGCACGGGCCTAAAAGACATTACCGGAACAACTACCCCTCTATTGCGCTTTACACTTTATAAACTATATGTCACCCTTTCACAGGGAAGAGCACTCGATGTGCGTTTCCGAGCAAGGTTGTGTCATGTCAGGGCATCAGGATTGCCTGAACGTGAACACAATGAGGAGGAAAGTAAGGTCAGTTCGGGTTCAGAGTACCAAGAGCGAATCTTTCGACCTTGGCATGAGAACTGCTTGGTGAACTAGGCCCCTTTTCTTGATTTGAGAAAAAAGCATTCAGGGGGACAGTCTCCTTCTTCGGAGGAGCATGATCGGGAAAGAGGATCGGGATGGAACAGCAGAACAGTGAATCAGGTCGTCAGTCTCAGCCAACGGCAGAGAAGACCAATGAATTCACGAAAATGTGGGAAGAGTTGGGACAGGGCGGAAAATTAATTTTCAGCCTGTTTATATTCTTTCTCGCCTACAACATTTTCGGAGGCACTTCTTCCGGAACCTGGATTGATGTGAATGAAGCGAGAGCGAGTGATGCATCGCACGAAAAAGTTGTTTCGGAAATTTCGAACGACAGCATTGAATACAAGTACAACAAAGATGGAGTGTTGCAAGTACGTCAAAAAGACGTCGCTGCAGTCCTCAGTATTCTGGATCAGTATGTCCCACGCGAAAAAGAAGCTGTGGATACTGCCAAAATACTACCGCCATTGAATAACTTTTTCCTCCCACAAAGAACTCGAAAAGTAACAGGGATAAAAGAGATTGTTCTGGAAACAGAGCAAGATGTTTCCCAGTTTGAGGGGGTCACGGCGGTTAACATTGTTCCCAATAGAAAGTCCATTGGGAAGCAAGGTATAGGGCTGTCTCAAGCCGTTAGTCGCGTAAATGTGACGTTGACCCTAGATTCGGATGCTCAATCACTAGGGCTCTCTAGCAACATCACTAAAGCGATATCTAAACTCATCAGCGTTGCGTTTGATGTTCCAGAGCGAAACATAGACATATTCGACACCGTAGGTCGGTCATACGACATCGCGATAAACACTCCTACGAGTGCTGATATTCAAGAAAAATCGAAGTTGATCACTGACCAGGTATCTAGGTACATGGGGCAGATTCTTGAGCCGGGGAATTTTAAAGTCCAAGTTGATATTGGATACTCCGAAATCGAATCAGTGAGTGTCGAATCAGCCATTACGTTGGAGCCGGGTATCTTGAATATTCGAGATGCCATCATTAATTTTGCTCCAGTAACAGGACCATTGCCCCCATCGGTGGTCAATCGTCAGTCGATTCAGAATGCAAAAGCTCAACTGGTGAATCAAAGAAATCGTCAAATGGGAGATATCGCAGTCACCGTTTTTGTCGATAGAGAGATTACCAAATCGATTTTGGATCCCGGTCAATACGATGATCCCTTGAACTTTAGCCCTGTCATAGCAGTGCCTCATGCAGATAGTTTTCAGTCTGTAATGCAGGATATCTCTGTGAACTTGGAAGAGCACTTGAATGCAACTTTTGCTGAATCCGCTCATGTGACAGCAAAGTTGATCCCGGTCAATCTGATCGGTGCACAAGGGAAATGGGTAGGCTCTTCGTTCCAATTTGCTGATACGAATTTCGCTGCTAGCGTTCCGGTTGAAAATAATCAGAACTCAACAATATTCTTCTTCACATTTTTCTCAATTCTCATGGTCGTCTTGATGTTCAGAGAAGGACCCAAGAATAAAGAAAAACGATTCTCCGTTGCAGGATTTCACGGCGGGTACATTGAAAAAGACGATTTCGCTTCGTCTGGAAGTTTCGCCGGTTTCGTAAGCCAACTGAGTTCCGATGAAGAACCCCCAGTGATTCAGCAGATATTGAAAAAGTCGTTCTTCGAGCGCATTGAAATTCTGAAGGCGATAGCAAAGAACATCGACGAGCTTCCTGGTACAGGTGTTTTGGCGTTGATGATTTTTGATCTAGCGGAAAGTCGTCAAGAAATCTTTAAAGAACTTGAGGAATCGGAATGTGAAGTTCTCTTTTCTCTCGTCGACAAAATTGAAACAAGAATTGACGAAGATGACATCGAGGATGCTTTTGCGGCATTTGAGTTATTGAGTGCCGCTTCTTTTGTCGAATCAGAATCGCCGGTTCTCGTCACAACAGTAGAAACACGACCCGAGATTGATGATCGAGTCATGGAAGATATTCGTTCGACGAATCCTGCACTCGCTGACCTGATCAAAAAGAACCGAAGTAACAATAAATCAGGAGAGGTTTCCTGAAATGACCATTGATCGATCTGAACCTGGGACGGAGGGGCGCATGGAAGAAATTATCGAGGCCCGTATGGAGCTCGAAGCTCTTCGTGAAGCCTATGGCGACCTCAGGGAGAGGTTGGTCACAGAAGGTGAAGAACGCCGGAGAAAACTGAAGGCCGAACTTTCAGCAAAATACGAAATGGTGACTAAAGAGATTCAGGAATCGAAAATCTCTGCCACCAAAGATCTGGATGAGTTGAGACAGCGAGCGATCAAGGATGGTTACGAGCAGGGCTTGAAAAGTGGAATAGAAGAAGGCCGGCAAAGAGGGCTCGAAGAGAGTCGTCGTCTTGCTCAAGAAAAAGCTGAGTTATTAGCGAGAGGCCTCCTTGAGTCTGCTTGTGAAAAGTTCCCAGGTCTTTTGGAACGGTGTATTGAAGATTTTGAACGTTGCTGGCACGAAACTGTGGGCGAAATGCGCAGAGATACGGTCGCGTTATCTCGTGGAATCGCAGAACGAATTCTACGAAGAGAACTTCCTGAGTTACCAAATCTTGTCATTGAAAACATTGATATCGCTGTTCAGAGAATCTCTGACCAGCGACAGCTTAGAATCGAAGTCCATCCGGCAGACCTTGCACTTGTTGTTCAATTCCTTCCGGACTTGAATAGAAAAATTAAGGGTGCTGAAGCTGCTGAAGTCGTAGGTGAAGATTCAATCCGTAGAGGCGGTTGCAGAGTTCGAAGCGAAACCGGTTTTGTCGATATGAGTATCGACACGCAACTGGACCTTATCGAATCTGCACTGGTAAAGAATTCTCAGGTGGCTGGATGAGCCTGATCTCTGCACTGGAATCTCTAGACTCAAACAATCTTGTTCGAGTACAGGGAAGAGTTGTTGCCGTGACAGGTGTCCTCGTTGAGGCAGAGGGGCTGTCACTGCCAGTCGGTGCAGAGTGCACGATAGAAATGCGATCGGGCGAGAAAGGTAGTCGGCGCAGCGTGCACGATAGAAATGAGATCGGGCGAGAAAGTTCTCGCTGAAGTTGTCGGTTTCTCCGGTGATAGAACTCACATCTTGCCAGAGTCGGGAATCGACGGCATCGGACCTCGGGACGTTGTTGTTCATGATGGAGAAGTTCCAAACATTCCGGTATCTCAGCATTTGTTGGGTCGGGTGATCGATGCACGGGGGAACCCCATCGACGGTCTCGGTCCAATTCCAGGGACTGTACGGGTTCCTATCAATAATGAGCCTATTCATGCCCTGAAGCGGCAACTCATTGAGGATTCAGTGGCGACAGGTGTGAGAGCGATCGATGGAGTCTTGACCGCCGGTAGGGGTCAAAGAATGGGCATCTTTTCGGGAAGTGGTGTTGGAAAATCAACATTGCTGGGAATGATTGCCAGAAATACTGAGCTTCCTATTCGAGTGATTGCATTAATTGGTGAACGAGGAAGAGAAGTTCGTGAATTTGTAGAACGTGATCTTGGACCAGAAGGCCTTGCTAACAGCGTCGTGGTCGTTGCAACCAGTGATGAGGCTGCAGTATTGCGCCTGCGTGCCGCAAGAGTCGCAACAGCGATTGCGGAGTGGTTTAGGGATCAGCAAAAAGATGTCCTACTCATGGTCGACTCTCTGACCAGAGTTGCCCTTGCTCAAAGAGAAGTCGGGCTCAGTGCAGGAGAACCTCCCACTACAAAAGGCTACACACCCAGTGTTTTTGCCATGCTTCCCAAATTGTTGGAGAGAACAGGGCCGGGAACTGTTGGCAGTATCACTGCGTTCTACTCAGTCCTGGTAGAGGCAGACGATCAAAATGATCCTATTGGAGATGCGGTGAGAGGAATCCTGGACGGCCAGATATGGCTTTCAAGAGATCTCGCCAGTAAGGGCTGGTTCCCACCTATAGATCCTTGTGCAAGTCGAAGCAGAACCATGCCAGCAGTGACAACTGAAGAACACTTAAAAGCTGCACGTGCCATGACTGCTTCAATTTCTGTTTACTCTGAGATCGAAGACATGATTCGTTTGGGTGCTTACAAAAAAGGACATGATCTTCGGTCTGACAGGTCGGTGGAACTTCGACCATTGATTGAGAGTTTTCTCAAGCAGACACCCGAGGAAAAGTCTGATTTCCATACCACGGTATCCGCACTCGAGGCGCTTGTCGCTGAAGATAGTTCGGAGAACACGCTATGAAATCCTCTTCAGACAGATTGAGCACGCTGTTGTCTCTAAAGAAAAAAAAATTAGACAAAGCCATAAATGCTCTTAGCGAAAAAAAAGCAGGCCTAGAGATAGGCATTAAGAAACTAGACGAGAAGAAAGAAGAACAGCGAAGAGTTACGAATGAGCTTCGAGGTTCAGACCTGACGGATGAGGGAGAAGACGACTTAATCCTTTATGGCAGATATCTCTCCCGAATGCGTAAAGAGTTAACCCAGTTGTCTCGAGAAGTAACGGGTCTTCAGGAACACGTAGAGCAAGCGATGAACGAAGTGAAAGCAGCCTTTGGAATTCATGGGTCTGTTGAGTTGCTTAGAGATCGAAGAGTTGAGAGTGAAATAAAAGAACAAGTCCTTGAAGAGCAGCGACAAATAGATGGCGATTCTTGTCAAAGATTTTCAGGAAGAAACGCAAACAGGGACATTTTTTGAGGATTGTTAGAGCAACAATCGAAGCAGTGTTGAGTAGGGGAAATGGAGTCGAGGAAATGAAAAACAAGGGAATCAGATCAGTCGTGGCAGTGTTACTTGTCGCATTTCTGTGCACTGGAAATCTCATGGCACAACAGATCCCATTTGGTGGAGAATCAGGCGCGCAGCCTGATGCGCGTACCTTTAATGGAGGCATTGTTGGAGGAAGTGCAGGAGCAAATCCAGCTTCGCTCGAGGGGCTTCTCGAAGCCATCGGGTTCATTCTGATAATTTCTGGAATCAGTGTCGCTGTTGTGCTTCTGGCGAGAAAGTTTTTCCCAGGTGTCATTCCTGGTACTGACGCTCGGATGAAGGTGCTGACTCGATTGGCGATTGGTAATCGTCAAAACCTTGTTGTGTTCCGAGTCGGAGATCGTGTCCTCGTGGTTGCGCAGTCTTCCAATAGAGTTGATTTGTTAACCGAGATTTCGGATCCCGAAGAGGTACAAGCCCTCAGTTATGGGACTGATTTTTCGAGAGAGATCGAGCGCGTCCACGTAGAGACACAGAACGAAGCGTTTCCTGAGCAATCAGATTCAAATGAGAACGATTCGGACGTCCGGGATGAAATCCAATGGCTCAGAGATCGCCTCGATGGCTACGGTGATCGGGTGGAAGAAGAAGTACGAAGTTGATGAATCTTAAAAGGCGAATCCTTCTCTGCATGTTGTCCACATTGATCATCTTGGTGATCAATGCACCGATCGTACATGCTGGAGAAGCTACCACTGATATCGTAGATCGTGTTCTCGGGGGAGAGCCTGAGAATGTCGGAGTATCATTGCGTTTGTTACTGGTAACAACAGTCGTTGCCATTGCTCCCGCCTTGCTTCTGCTGACGACGAGTTTTACGAGGATCATTGTAGTTCTGGGATTCGTCAGGCGTGCGATCGGTACCCAAGATGCTCCGCCAAATACGGTACTCGTAGGCCTGTCGTTGTTGTTGACGATGGCTGTGATGGGGCCCACCTGGAACGATATTTACACAAACGCGATTCAGCCTTACTCCGAACAAGTACCCTCTCCTGTAACGGGGGATGTCCCAGATGGCCAACAAACGATGGCCTACGCAGAGCAACGAATGCGGGAGTTTATGTATCCTGCAATTTATGAATCAGATCTACTCCTGCTAGCACAAGTCGGAGCTCCTCAAGAATTCGCTACTCTTTACGATGGTAACGGAATCATCACGAAGAATTTCGTAGATGCATTACCTGCGACGGTAGTGGTTCCTGCATTTGTATTGAGTGAGTTGAAAAGAGCATTCGAGATGGGAGTGATGATATTCATCCCATTCTTGATCATCGATCTGGTGGTGTCTGCCATTCTCGTATCAATGGGAATGTTCATGTTGCCACCCATTCTTGTCTCGCTTCCATTCAAGATCTTGGTTTTTGTCCTCGTTGACGGCTGGAGTCTTGTTGTTCAACAACTGTTGATTTCTTCAGGGTCGGCGGTGGCAGGATGATCGACTTTGACAGAGTTGTCGAATTCCTAGGGTCAGGTTTGTTGCTGGCGATCCAGATGTCGGTACCAGTACTCATAGCGGTTGTCGTTGTTGGGGTTGTTACGAACCTCATTCAGTCGATCTTCCAGATCCAAGATCAAAGTCTTTCAATAGTTCCTCGACTTTTAGCTGCTGCAGTCATCATGGGATTGGTTTTTCCTACGCTCCTTGATTGGATAGTGAACTTCACGCGGGAATCTATCTCGTCCTCGACATGGTTTTTGTCGGGGGGGTAATCATTGGAAGAATTGATAGAGATCACCACTGCTTCATGGTCCCAATGGTTATTTGTCAGTACCCGAATATTGGGCGCTTTGATGATTTTACCATTCTTCTCTGTTGCACAGATCCCTGTCAGGTTCCGAATCGCATTCGCGGTGCTCTTGGCTCTTGTCGTTGCACCAATGGGTGTGACTGAGACTCCCTCACCTCACCTCATAGGATCTCCAATAACCGCCATTGTCGGATTATTAGGTGAGTTCACATTGGGTTGGGTACTGGGAGGGGTGATTGCACTTCTGATCTGGGGCACGCGATTAGCGGCCACATGGATCGGTGCCATGATCGGTTCTCCTGGATTAGAATCCGGGATTGAGAACTCTGAACAAGAATCTCCACTCACAACACTGTTTACCTTGATGGCAACATTGATCTTCATTGCTCTCGATGGTCACCGCTTGATCATGCTTACTCTGTTGAGTTCATTTCAGAAAGTTCCTGCGGGATTATTTTCCTCGGTCGTATTGGGAACCCATGAAACTGCTACTGGAGCCATAGATCCTGTAAGTGGATTTGTTTCTGTCGCGGGAAGTCAAAGTTGGTTGATCGGTCTGGAGTTGGCTTTACCAGCAGTGTTGGCGATTCTACTCATCACGTTGATTCTTGGTATAGCTGCGAGAACGATTCCCGAATTAGATATCTTCTTTACGGGCTTCGCTCTCAGGACAAGTGTTGGGTTTATTACCATCTTTCTCACATTGCCATTCATTGCTGATGCATTCGCGTTGGTCGTGGAGATGGGACTTCAAGGGACAGACCTCATCCTCAATGGATTGGTGGGTGGGTAAATATGTCTAGTGGAGCAGAGAGAACAGTGAATCCCTCGCGCAGTCGATTACAGAAAGCAGCCGAAGAGGGTTACTTTGCACACAGTTCTGATTTTGTGTTATCAGCAGTGATGTTGAGTAGCTTTGCGACCTTGTACATATACGCAGATACCCTCATGGCAAAATTTAGTGAAATAATGAGATCCGCATTCGATTTCCAGATTCTTCTTGGTACAGAAAATCAAAAAATTGGCAGCGGTGTGATGTTAGAAGAAATATTCGGATCCTTGCCCATGATCATTGTTCAGATTGTCGGACCCGTTCTCTTGATAATCCTCCTGACTTCTGTGGCATGTTCATGGTTGCAGTCTCCCAGAGGAATCCGAGTGGACGTCTTTCCGATGAGGTCTGGGACGTGGAATCCTCTTCACCAGTGGAGGAATCTGTTCTCACTAAAAACGACAGGAAGGCTTTGCTTCCAAGTGGTGAGGCTATGCATGGTCGTTTGGGTGTTCATGAATGGTTTTCAGAGCCTTGTCGCCGAGGTTGGCGATAAAGCAGTGTTTGGTCTCGAGCGTAAGTTTGAACTGATTCATGTGGCCACAACCACAATTTTTCAGGTGTGCCTCGTCATCCTTACATTCGCAGTCCTCGATGGAATCTATCGCAGATGGAGCTGGTGGAATTCAATGAAGATGACTCCTCAGGAAGCGAAGGACGAATATCGAGAAAAATATGGAGATCCTCGTCTTCGTCATCGCCGTCGGAGATTCCAGCATGTACTCAGAGATAGCTTGATTCGAAAAAGTCAGTATTCCCAGACTTCACTAGAGAGAGGTTCACAATGAACCCAACCCCATTGAATAATTTGAGCGCTCCGAATGACTGGAAGGGCTCCGTTCAAAAAAATCGGGATTTAGTTCTCGTTCTCGCCTTGGGCGGAATATTGATGGCGATTTTGGTTCCTTTACCGGGGCCAGTGATGGATGTGTTGCTTGGAGTCAACATTGCCATCTCGGTGTTGATATTGCTCACGGTGGTTTACCTTAAAAGTCCTCTGGAGTTTGCGGCCTTCCCTTCGATGTTATTGATTGCCACTCTGTATCGACTGGCATTGAACATTGCGACAACTCGATTGATTCTCAGTAAAGCGGGGCAAGAAGGTGGCTTCGCGGCTGGAAAAGTTGTGAATTTCTTTGGTGAGTTCGTTTCGGCATCTAATGCCGTTGTTGGATTTATCATTTTTGCTGTATTGGCTGTTATTCAGTTTGTTGTTGTCACCAAAGGAGCTTCTCGAATAGCAGAAGTCGCTGCTAGGTTTACGCTCGATCGTATGCCTGGTGCACAAATGGCGATCGATGCCGACCTCACAGCGGGAAACATCAGCGCCTCAGAGGCACGATTAGCGAGAGAAGATTTAGCCCATCAAGCGGACTTTTACGGAGCGATGGACGGCGCCAGTAAATTTGTTCGAGGAGATGCCATTGCGGCGGTGTTAATCACATCGATTAATATTTTCGGAGGCATCGCGATCGGAGTTTTCCAGTCTGGGATGTCGATAGGGGAATCCGTATCAGTATTCTCGGTCTTAGCCATTGGCGATGGAATCGCCACGCAACTTCCAGCATTGTTCATCAGCGTGGCGGCAGGACTCATGGTGACACGAGCTTCATCAAAGGGGCAAATCGGGCACGTCATGGTGGGGCAGGTCTTCGCCAATCCAAGAGCGTTGTTGATCACTGCGATGGTGCTGTTATCTCTGGCCTCCGTTGGTTTGTCTCCTATGGCACTGGGATCATTGTCTTTAGTGTTGGTTTACCTGGCTTACAGTCTTTCCCCGAGCAGGAAAAAATCGCACGAGAATTCTGTGAGTACCGTTCCAGCGGAACAAGTTCACGACCATGAAGTAGAGCCTTCCAGCGCAGCGATATCCCATGAGGGACAAAACGCATTTCAGCGACCCCTCGTCATCGAGTTGGGTCCAGGCCTGAGAGGACTGATCTCTTCCAAAGAAGAATCTTCTCTCTCGGCCTCGATTGAAAATTTAAGAAATGAAATCCGAGAGGAACTCGGTATAGATCTTCCTCCTGTGAAGGTTTCAATTCAGCGAAATTTGGGTAGGCAAGAATATCGAATATTGTTGAGAGAAATCCCCACCTGCTTAACGGAGCTTAAAAGGGGAAAGTATTTCGTCACCGAAACAGATCGCTCTTTGAATACTGTTCCGGGTGATCCTGCGCCTCATCCCGTCAGCGGTAAATCCGGTAAGTGGATAGATGAAGACGAAGCGACGATGAGGAGAAGCCTGGGATATCACTGTGAAAGTGGCCAGGAGATTTTGATCGGACAGCTTCGCCAGATGACAATTGACTATGCTCAAGATCTCTTGACTCGTAATGAAACGAAAATTCTCTTGGAGGAAATCCATCCTGGGGCTCGCCCTCTGGTCGCGGAATTGATTCCAGAGGTGTTCAGCGTCGCCGAGGTTCAGAGGGTTTTTCAGGCCCTTCTTTCCGAGAAAGTCTCACTGAGGGATCTCGAAAAAATTCTGGAAGCTCTCGGAGAGGTGGCTATCGAGTGGCCAGAGGCCTCTCGGCGCCCGGTCGAAGCGGTGGTGGAAAAGGTCAGAAACAGGGTTTCTCGGTCGATTTGTGGGCCTTTGGCCGATTCTGAGGGAGTGATTCGGGTGGTGACTCTCGATCCCGAAAGTGAGCAGTGTCTCTTTGAAGCTCGCAATCAGGGGATTCCGGGAGCTGTTCCGGAATTGGCTCCCGAGCGCTACCGGGCCATCCTGCAATCTGTCAGCCACCAGGTGGATCAACTGGAGCGGGGTGGATATCCGGCAGTGGTTCTGTGTCCGCCTGAGCTGAGAATATCAATTAAGAAGTTACTGGAGAAGGAAGTGCCAAAGGCGTCTGTCCTCTCCTACAATGAGATCGCACACGGGTTCTCCGTGGTATCCGGGGGGATGGCGAGGGCTGATTTCTGTTCAACAGAATCGACCCTCTCAGGGGAAAGGGAATCGACCTTTGAATGACAATAAGGATCTTATCGATGCGGAGCACACCCGTGTCGTGGCACCGGACTATGCGACTGCAGTTCGAATCCTCCAAGAGAGATTCGGAAGTGACTGGACAGTCGTTCATTCTCGAAAAGTCAGAAGGTCTGGGCTATTAGGCTGGATCGGTTTTTCTGATGTCGTCGTGATCGTAAGAACACAAAAATCTAGCCATGACATCCTTCCTCTACCTGTAGTCGTCGAACCTCCGGTCAAC
>ERZ802830.597-NODE-597-length-36187-cov-10.7388_pt1 | contig 36187 bp, 36 predicted proteins | sample MGYA00345654_ERZ802830 | MGnify/ENA primary metagenome ERZ802830 (study PRJEB30503, sample SAMEA104212375) | marine metagenome | biome: Westerlies Biome; feature: [SRF] surface water layer (ENVO:00010504) within the epipelagic zone...; material: water... | reverse complement strand
TTCCATAAGTCTGAAATGATGTGGAGTATCTGTTATAAATTCAACATTCAAGCTTTCAAAAACGGGCTCACCATTTGATTTAATCCCAGCTAAAAATGGGAGTTGTGTTTTATCGGGGTTTTTCAACTTAGTTTCGAGTTATCTTGATAAAGTTTAGGTGCAGTAAGTTGCTGGTTTTGGGTTTAAGCCTTGAAGAAGAATCAAGAGATATCATGATAGAGTGCTTTAAAAGAATTGCCACTATTTTAAAACGATTTCGTTTAATTGTTATTCTCTGTGCTTGTTTTAGCTTCTTTATGATGTTGCTTAGTTTCTTCCAAGATAGATGGGTTAACGGAGAATTTTGGTTGATACCAAGCCTTTTGACCTTCGGTTGGTCTTTGTTATTTTTCAGTATGGGAGAGCTTTTTGCATCGGCTCCAGGATTACCAGAAAAACAAGCGTCTTGGACCTCAAAGGTATCGAACGCAATCCGTAGAGCTGGGTACAAAATCCTTGCAATCATCGCATTGGTGGTTTGTTTATCGCTTATTATTTTGAGCTATCAGTTATTAAGAACCTGGTATATAGGATAAACTGTTAGCCTCTGGACAAGCTTGTAGCTGATTTACGTCGCATTATACTGAAGAAAAGACTAATGAGTTTGATCACGACCACCATAGATTCCATCATAGATAAAATAGGACGGATTGGCTCTTGGTGTTCCTTGCTAATGGTGGTTGCAATGGTTTTGGTGGTGATTCTTCGCTACGGCTTTCAAATTGGCTCAATTGCCCTTCAAGAGTCAATAACTTATCTTAATTGTCTAATTTTTACTCTTGGCGTCGCTTATACGCTAAAAGAAGATGCCCATGTCCGTGTTGATATTGTCTACTCTAAGTTGAGCATGAAAAAGAAGGCGTTTGTCGACGTTTTTGGAGCTTTAGTTTTCTTAACGCTAACGACCGGTTTTATTTTGTGGTCTAGCTGGGATTACGTTTCAGTCTCCTGGCGTATAAGAGAAGGTTCAGCTGAATCAAGTGGCCTGCCCTATGTTTATTTATTAAAAACCAGCATTTTAATTATTCCGCTAATGTTAATACTCCAAGGCTTCTCAGAATTTTTAAAATCTTTCTACCAATTTCGGAAGAACTGATTTTGCTTGAGTTTCTTCCTTTTGCGCTATTTTTTTCGGTTTGCATATTGCTCATGGTTGGTTATCCGGTGGCGCTAACTATGTCTGGAGTTTCACTTTTATTCGCCGCTATAGGCGGAATGGGTGGCGCTTTTGATCCAGCATATATAACACTCATTCCCAATCGAATTTTCGGAATTCTGGTTAACCAAAATCTCTTTGCGGTACCTCTTTTCGTCTTTATGGGATCAATGCTAGAAAAGTCGAAGATAGCAGAGAGCCTCCTTAAAAATATGGAGTTACTATTTCGCGGATTACCCGGAGGGTTGGGGCTTGCAGTAATACTCGTTGGAATGCTTCTTGCCGCGAGCACTGGAATCGTTGGAGCGACGGTGGTGACTTTAGGCGTTTTGGCTTTGCCAACAATGCTTAGCTCAGGTTATCGACCAGCCTTGGCTTGCGGCACATTATGCGCAACTGGAACGCTGGGTCAAATAATTCCACCCTCTATCTGCTTAGTGCTTTTGGGAGAGGTGATCTCGAATGCGTACCAGCAATCGCAACTCGACGCTGGTATTTTTGCTCCAAGTTTTGTATCGATTGGCGATCTGTTTGCCGGTGCTCTCATACCTGGCTTGCTGCTTGTCATGGGTTATGGGCTCTATGTGTCTGCAGTAGCAATATTGCGTCCTCATGACGCTCCTTCAAGCAGAGAGCTCAGTATTGAGTTAGATAAAAGAGAATTATTGATAGGCATTTTAAAAGGGCTTCTCCCGCCAGTATTTTTAGTTTTAGCCGTGCTAGGTTCAATTCTTAAAGGTATCGCTACTCCAACAGAAGCAGCAAGCATAGGTGCAATAGGAGCGATTTTCCTCGCATTTGTTAAACGAAGTCTGTCTTTTACTGTTCTGCAAGAGGTTTCCTTAGAAACAATGCGAACCACGTCAATGATTTATTTAATTTTGGTTGGTGCAACAATATTTTCGTCAGTATTTCGTGGGTTCGGCGGAGAGGAATTAATTGAAATGTCATTATCGGCAATACCTGGCGGAGCCCTCACGGCAACTTTTGCCGTCATGCTGTTTATTTTTGTTCTGGGATTTATCTTAGATTTTATTGAGATTACTTTTATGGTGGTCCCACTGGTTGGACCAGTTTTACTGGGGATGGGCATAGATCCGATCTGGTTAGGCGTGATGATTGCGATTAATCTCCAAACATCTTTTTTAACGCCGCCTTTTGGTTTCTCACTATTTTATCTACGTAGCGTGGTACCAGATTCTGTAACGACTAGCGAAATTTACCGCGGGGTTGTTCCGTTTATCATGATTCAACTTTCTTTACTTTTACTGCTGGCGTTAGAACCACGTCTTGCGACTTGGCTGCCTTCTTATGTCGGAAATTAGAAAACCTCTAAGCTTCTGAAGCTAAAAATTATATTAATTGATGGGTAGGTTGCGGGCTTCTATAAAAGCTTCTTCAGCGATGCGATTATAGTTAAGTACATTATCCCGAAAGTTTCTCCATGACTCGTAGACCCTTGACGTTGATTCATCGACGAGAGCTAATTCTCCGACTACCTCGTTGGAAATTCTATGCAGCTCAGCAAGAACATCATTTGGTAGTTTTCTTAGCTGAACTCCATGTTCCTCAACAAGAACTCTTAATGCCTCATTATTGCGGGCTGTGAGCTCATCCAATAGCAATTGGTTCATTATCTCTGTTCCGGCCATCAAAATTTCTTGGAGGTCTACTGGTAGCGATTCAAATCTTTCTTTATTAAAGATCGTCTCAAGGGTTGAGCCAGGCTCATGCCATCCAGGATAATAGTAGTAATCAGCAACGGTGTGATAGCCAGCTGCTAAATCATTATAAGGACTTACAAACTCTGTGGCGTCTAGCGCGCCAGTTTGCAGAGCAGTAAATACTTCGCTTACTTGCATCGTAACAGGCACACCGCCCGCCCTTCGGAAAACCTCTCCGCCTAGACTGGGAATCCGCATCGTCAAACCTTGCAGATCTCCTAGAGAGTTAATCTCTTTATTGAACCAACCGAACATTTGGACACCTGAATTTCCGCCTCTTACAGGAATGAGATTAAAGGGAGCATAGAGTTCACGCCATAGTTCGTTTCCACCCCCATACCTCAACCACGCATCTTGCTCATAACTAGTCATTCCAAAGGGGATAGAGGAAAAAAATGGGGTAGCAGGTATCTTTCCTTGCCAATAATAGGCCCCAGAATGACCAATTTCGGCAACACCTTGTGAAACGGCATCGAAAACCTCCAGTCCGCCCACTAATTCATTCGCACCATAGACCCTTATTTTCATTCTCCCGTTGCTCATTCTTTCAACAATTTCCGCGAAGTATTCGGGAGATGTACCAAGAGCGGGTAAATTTTTTGGCCAAGAAGTGATCATTTTCCATTCATAAGTAGCTTCCTGGAAGGTGGTTGGCGCTATTGTTGTTTGATCATCTTGACTGCAGGAGGCTAAAACTACACATAGGAAAATTACGTAGATTTCATTAATTGAAACTTTTTTAAATCTCTTCATTTTATATCCTGACATGATACTCATTTAATGACTCTCAGGTTTGCATAAGATAAAACCAGCCACTTACTACCCTTAGAGTCAAAATTTACTTGGACTCTGGCATTAGAGCCCTGCCCTTCATAGTTCAGAACCACTCCTTCCCCGAACTTTCCATGTAAAACACGCTGACCCAAGGAGAGCTCTGTTTTGGGGATGTCTATATGCCCTCGAACTTGATTACCGGTCGTTGTCGAATTTTGAGAGCCCATTCGCTTAATTGTACTTTTTAGACGAATCTCATCAATGAGGCTTGAAGGAATTTCCTTAATGAATCTAGACGGCCTACACAGAGTTACATCTCCATGGAGTCTTCTAGATTCGGCATAACTAAGGTATAGCTTTTCTTTTGCCCTAGTAATGCCGACATAACAGAGCCTCCTTTCTTCTTCAAGCCCGGCGATATTATCCATCGACATTTTATGAGGGAATAAACCTTCTTCCATCCCAGCTAAAAAAACTAGCGGGAATTCTAGTCCCTTTGCGGAATGTAAGGTCATAAGTTGTACCGCATCGTCATTTTCGCTAGCTTGAGTGTCGCCCGCGTCTAAGGAAGCTTGGTCCAAAAATGCCTTTAGAAAACTATTAGAAGTCAGGTCTATTCCTTCATCTTCATCCGCGATCAACTCCTGGGCGTCAAAATTGCTACACGCGTTGACCAGCTCCTCAAGGTTTTCTATCCGGCTCCTGGCTTTCTCTCCGCCCTCCTTCTCATGATGGTTAATTAAACCGCTCTGAATGATTACGTGTTCAGCTTTTTGGTGCAGTTCCATTCCCGAGCTGCCAGATTCTAACTTGTCTATCAATTCTAAGAATGCCAACACCGAGTTGGCTGCACGAGGTGACAATATACTCTCGTTTATGCATCTAACACAGGAACCCCATAGGGAATCACCGTTTTCCCTAGCGGCATTCCTAATTGTATCGAGTGTTCGCCCGCCAATTCCGCGAACAGGGACATTTATGATTCGCTCGACCGCAGTATCGTCGTTACGATTAACGACCAATCGTAAATAAGAGAGCGCGTTTTTTATTTCAAGTCGTTCGTAAAACCTGTGACCACCGTAGATTAAATATGGCATACCAACTCGGAGTAAAGCATCCTCAAGCTCTCGAGATTGTGCATTGGAACGATATAGGATTGCACTTTCTTTGCGGAGATTTCCGTTGTTTGACCATTCTTGTAGTCGGTCAACAATAAATCTCGCTTCATCTTGTTCATTGAAGGCTTCGTATAAACTTAGAGGGTCTCCCTCGTCGCACTCCGTCCAGAGATTCTTACCTAATCTTCCGTTGTTGTTTGCGATCAGTTCATTGGCAGCGTTCAAGATATTTGCTGTGGAACGGTAATTTTGTTCTAAGCGGACTATATCTGAATCTGGAAAATCAACGTTGAATTTCTGAATATTTTCTATTTTTGCGCCGCGCCAACCGTATATAGACTGATCGTCATCTCCGACGACCATCATTCTATTATTTGCGCCAGCAAGAACTTGAACCCAAGCATACTGTATTGAATTTGTGTCTTGGAACTCGTCTACGAGTATGAATTTAAATCGTTTTTGGTAGTGCGATAATACCTGAGGGTTGTTTAGCCAGAGCTCGTGAGCCCGCAAAAGGATCTCTCCGAAGTCGATCATACCCCCGTTATTGCAGGCATCTTCGTAAGCTTTATAGATTGAAAGCTGGGTTTTGGTATAGTCGTCATCTAGATGCTCTATATTGTGAGATCGAAAACCTTCGTCTTTTTGCGAGTTTATATACCACTGGCACTGTTTGGCAGGCCATTTTTCCTCATCAATCCTAAGTGTTTTTAGTAAGCGCTTGATCAAACGCAATTGATCATCGGCGTCAAGAATTTGAAAGTCTTCAGGAAGGCCTGCTTCTTTCCAGTGCGAGCGCAATAATCTGTGCGCTAACCCATGGAATGTTCCTACCCACATACCGCCAGTTGGCTGCTGCCGCAGTTCCTCAATCCTTCCTCGCATTTCTCTTGCTGCTTTGTTAGTGAACGTCACTGCAAGTATTGAAAACGGCGAAACATCCTCGGCTTCAATAAGCCAGGCTATTCGATGAACTAGAACGCGAGTCTTGCCGCTGCCCGCTCCGGCAAGGACTAATAGGTTATTTGCTGGGCTAGCTACGGCATTTCTCTGCTGCTCGTTTAAAGAATCTAGAATATGAGATACGTCCATGGGTGGTTATTCTAACAAATTGAACAACTCACGCTTGTCAAATTGCGACTTATAATTAAAACCACGCTGATTTGTTATTTAGAGATTGTTTGTTAGTTTGATAGAATAAGAAGAATAGGTTTTATAAATTTTATGACAGTTTTACGCGGGAGACAGTATGTCTGTAAGAGCCGATGAGGTTCCATTTAATTGGAAAGACCCTTTTTTGTTGGAGGAGCAATTAACAGAAGAGGAGAGGATGGTGCGCGATACAGCGAAGCAGTATGCGCAGAATGAGTTACTTCCGCGGGTGCGGGAAGCATACAGACATGAAAAAACCGACCCTGAAATTTTCCGTGAGATGGGTCGGCTTGGCTTGCTAGGGCCCATGATAGATGGTTACGGCTGTGCCGGCATGAATTATGTGTGCTATGGATTGATCGCTAGGGAAATAGAATCAGTAGATTCGGGCTTTCGGTCGATGATGTCTGTTCAATCTAGCTTAGTGATGCACCCTATCAATACTTTTGGCAGTGAGGCTCAAAAGGAAAAATACTTGCCTAAATTAGCAAGCGGCGAAGCCATTGGATGTTTTGGATTAACAGAACCGGATCATGGGTCTGATCCTGGCGGCATGACCACTCGAGCAAAGTCTGTCGCTGAAGGCTACATTTTGACAGGGGCTAAAAATTGGATAAGTAATTCACCAATCGCCGATGTGTTTGTCGTTTGGGCCAAAGATGAGGAAGGCGTTATCTCTGGCTTTATCCTGGATAAGGGTATGGAAGGGCTTACGGCACCAAAGATCGAAGGTAAATTAGCATTAAGGGCATCGATCACTGGCGAAATAGTTATGGATGAGGTGCTTGTACCAGAAGAGAATAGATTGCCGGGAGCAAAAGGACTAAATGGACCATTTAGTTGCCTAAACTCAGCGAGACTGGGAATTGCATGGGGTGCCTTGGGTGCAGCTGAAACCTGTTGGCATACCGCGCTTAATTATACTCTTGATAGGAAACAGTTTGGCCGACCCCTCGCTTCAAACCAGATCATTCAGAAAAAATTTGCACAGATGCAAACGGACATCAGCCTTGCTCTGCAAGGGTGCCTGCAGGCTTGCCGGTTGAAAGATCAAGGTAAGCTTGCACCGACTTTAATTTCCTTATTAAAGAGGAACTCATGTTTAAAAGCTCTTGACGCAGCAAGAGAAGCTCGGGATATGTTAGGAGGTAACGGAATTTCAGACGAATACCCTGTCATGAGGCATGCTCAAAACCTTGAGGTTGTTAATACTTACGAGGGTACACAAGATATTCACGCGCTTATTCTTGGTCGCTCGCAAACGGGAATACAGGCTTTCACAGGCCGATAACTGGGCACTTTGCGCCTAATCATAGGTAATTGAATACTATGCCTAGAAAGATTATCGCTCCAACCCAGCTATTATTCAGGAATGCTTGAAAGCATAAATCAGGTAGCCGATCTTTGATAAGGTATTGCTGATAAAGTAGTAAGAGGCATGCAAAGCATATCGATACGTAGAAAACTGCACTGAATTGTAAATATCTAGCAGCCAGAACTTGAATAAAAATAAAACTGGCTTGGAGAATTCCTATCATTACCCTATCCATGTTTCCAAAGAGAATAGCGGTTGACTTGACCCCTATTCTAATATCATGCTCCCTATCCACCATTGCATATTGTGTATCGTAAGCCACTGTCCATAATAAGTTAGCGATGAATAAAAGGTACGCTATTGGTGGAATTCTAGAGGAGGTGGCTGTGAATGCCATCAGTATGCCCCATGAAAAGGCAACTCCAAGAATAATCTGCGGTAAGTTAGTATATCTCTTCATGAATGGATAAATTACGATTATTGCCACGGCCGCGCATGAAAGCAGGATCGTTTCCATGTTAGTAAACAATAAAAAGCAAAAACCCATACTTGATAGAATAACGAAGCAAATTAAAGCATCTTGTCTATCTAATTTATCCAAAACTAACGGTCTATCCCGAGTGCGAGAGACTTCTCCGTCGATCCTGTAATCAGCGAAATCATTGATACAGCATCCAGCTGATCTCATCACTATGGTACCCAAGACGAAAATTACTAGCAGCGATATCGGAGGAAAGCCATCGGAAGCCACCCAAAGTGATGCAATCGTGGGCCATAAAAGCAGATAAATTCCCACTGGTCGATCTAGTCTTGTTAGCTGAATGATTTGTGGAATTTTCTTATGCAGTACAGAAAGCCTAGGCACTAAATCTTTGAGATCCTTCCAAGAGCCTTTTCTAAATAGTTTCATAGAGATCGTAACGAAAACCTATTTTGATTAATTATAAGATATCGCCGATTTTTTTGAACTGAAATAATTAGATTTTGAGAAAAATAGTATTGTGAATCTAATTAGCATATTGCGCTATATGCTCTAAACGTTTACATATTCTTCTTTGTGACTAAGCCACCGCTGGATCAGAGGGTCTATATGTTCTAGATGATTCTGAAAAATAATCTCAGACGAAACTTTGACATCATCTAAAAGTTGGGCATCTCTCCGCAGATCGGCTACTTTGAAGGTCATTAAACCGGCTTGTTTGGTGCCAAGGACTTGGCCAGGGCCGCGCAGTTCAAGGTCTTTTTCAGCAATATAAAATCCATCGGAGCTGTCACGTAATACCGATAACCTGAGTTTGCTATTCCGAGAAAGTGGTGCCTGATACAGTAAAATACAATGACTTTTATTATTACCACGACCAATTCGCCCACGGAGTTGGTGAAGTTGAGCGAGCCCTAAACGCTCAGCGTTCTCAACTATCATCAGACTGGCGTTGGGGACATCGACGCCAACCTCAATAACCGTCGTAGCAACCAATAGTTGAATAGTCCCCTTTTTGAAGTCTGCCATAATCTTGTTCTTTTCTTCACTTCTCATCCGGCCGTGAATAAGCCCGATTTTGATATCAGGTAGTTGTTTGACTAGATTTTGGGCTGTCGCTTCAGCGGCCTGACATTCTAGTGTCTCAGACTCTTCAATCAACGTGCAGACCCAATAAACTTGATTTCCGCCAATACAAGCCGCCCGTATTCGGTCGATAACTTCTCTTCTCTTTTGGTTAGATATTATTACGGTGTTGATAGGAAATCTTCCAGGAGGTAATTCTTTAATGACTGACGTGTCCAGATCAGCATAAGCACTCATGGCTAGGCTTCTCGGTATTGGAGTGGCAGTCATAATTAATTGATGAGGATGTAAGTTTGCGAAGGCCGCTTTGTTTCTTAAATATAATCGCTGATGAACACCGAATCGGTGTTGCTCGTCAATAATTATTAATCCTAATTTTCTATAGTTAACTTCTTGTTGAAATAGGGCATGTGTTCCAATTAATAATTGACATGTTCCAGATTTTAAATCCTTTAAAATTTTTTGTCTTGCCGGGCCTTTGACCTTCCCGCTAAGCCAGCCAACCGTCAGCTCAATAGGTGTGTACCATTGACTAAAATTTTGAAAGTGTTGTTCAGCGAGGATCTCTGTTGGTGCCATTAATGCTACCTGAAAACCATTACTAATTGCCTGAAGTGAGGCGAGAGCTGCCACAACGGTTTTGCCAGAACCGACATCTCCTTGAAGAAGCCTAAGCATGGGAGTGGGCTTAACTAGATCTTCAGTTATCTCCTTCAAAACGTACTTCTGGCTATTTGTTAGCCTAAATGGCAGTTGTTTTAGAAACTTACTGCTTAATTCCTTATTAACCTTGCAAGTGGCTGCAGAATCTTGAGCTAGATCTATTCTAGATTTTCTCATGCACAAACGATGAGCGAGTAACTCTTCAAAAGCTAATCTTTTTTGACCAGGATTAAGACCATAATCAAGCATGTTTAATTCGAGGTCAGTTGGCGGATTATGCAACACTTTAACTGCTTCGGTTAAATTACAAAGCTCATATCGTTTGGATATTTCAATTGGTATGAGATCCGTTATTCCATCAGACTCATGCAACATTTCCAGTCCTTGCTTTATGAGACCTCGTAATCTGTTTTGTTGGATACCCTCCGTGGTTGGATAAATAGGCGTTAGTGTACTTTCCATTAAAATAGAATCTAAGTTTTGGATTTCTTTATATTCGGGATGATAAATTTCAAAGCCTTTGCTTCCACGTCGAACTTCCCCGTAGCAAAATATTTTTTTCCCAGGGATTAAGGATTCTTTTTGCGTAGCGTTAAAGTGAAAAAAGCGAATGAAAATAAGGCCAGTGCTATCTTGCAATAAACACTGGAGGCTTCTGCGCCTGCCATACAGAATATTACTTGACACAATCTCACCGCATATTTGGGCGTGGTCACCAAGCTTAACTGAACTAATGGTGTTTAGTTTTGTGCGATCTTCATACCGCACAGGTAAATGAAAAAGTAAATCTTGTAAGTTATGGATTCCAAGCCGGATAAATTTTTTTTCGAGTGAAGGACCTACACCCTTGAGTGAGGTTAACGGAATAAGGTCCAGAGGTTTGTTTGGCATATTCTCAAACGCGCGAACAGCTAAGTTTTAGAAAGTATATGACCTTTTAACAGATCGGGCTAGAAACAGATTTTCCAAAGTTGCTAAATTTCAAGAGCTAGAATGGCTTCGACCTCCACTAAAGCGGCTTTGGGTAACGCGCTAACCTCTATGGTTGCTCTGGCTGGATAGGGCTCTTGGAAATAACTAGCCATTATTTCGTTTATTTTGGAGAAATTGTCCAAATTGGTGAGGTAAATAGTCATCTTTACAATATCGACTAAATTACCACCACTCGCTTTTGCTATAGCGCTAAGGTTCTTGAAAACCTGATGAGTTTGCCTAACAACATCTTCTCCAACGAGCTCCATAGTTTTCGGATCAAGCGGGATTTGACCCGATATGAATACCAATGAACCACTCTTAACAGCTTGTGAATACGGACCTATTGCCTTTGGAGCGCTGGGTGTATTAATTGGGTTTCTTTCTACCATTAGTTGCTGCCCAGTGGTGTTTTTATAGTTTTACGTATTTTACGACTCTTAACTCTTGTGACTTTAGTCACTGCTTTAATCAATCGTACTCTTCTCATTACCCTAGCTAGGTGCACACGGTTTTTTATGTTCAGCGATAAATTAACAATGCTGAATCTGGCATCCCTTTCCACGGTGCTTATCTTCTCTATGTTGGCTTCGGCCCCTGTAATCGTTGTTGCAAGAGTTGCAATTATGCCTCTCTGGTTTTCGAGCTCAACTCGAAATTCGACCGAAAACTCACCCTCAACATTCGGATCCCAAGTAACCGCTATACACTTATCAGGATTATCTATGATTTCTGCGATATTGTTACAGTCGTCGGTGTGAATTACCATGCCGCGACCTGAGCTTATATGGCCTACTATTGGGTCTCCGGGAATAGGGTGGCAGCACTTTGCATAATTCATTACCATTCCCTCTGAACCAAGTATCGCTAGCATTCCACTCTGGTCATTATCACTTTTGTGCTCACTTGCTAGCGAATTTTTTGGGTTGGCTTTTTCTAGTCGCTGGGCGACCATATACGCCATGCGGTTTCCAAGACCAATTTCCTCTAAGAGCTGGTCAAAAGTTTGTAAACTAAACTGTTGCAGCAAGTCGTCAATTTCTTTCTCGGGAATAGCATCTATTTGTGTGCCAAAATTTACTAAAGCTTTGTTTAGTAATCGTTTACCGAGGGTAATTGATTCTGAATATTTTTGATTTTTTAAGTAATGACGAATGTTACTTCTAGCTTTTCCGGTAACTACAAAGCTTAGCCAAGCGGGATTAGGTTGCGTGCCAGGCGCGGTGATGATTTCTACAGTTTGACCACTTTGCAGTGGTTCACTCAATGGCGCTAATCGTCTGCTGATTCTGCACGCTACGCATGCGTTTCCAACGTCAGTATGAATTGCAAACGCAAAGTCTACAGCTGTAGAGCCTGTTGGAAGCTCAAAAATTTGTCCTTTTGGTGTAAAGACATAGATTTCGTCTGGAAATAAATCGACTTTTACGTTTTCAATAAACTCAAGTGAATTACCGGCATGCTTTTGCATTTCTAGCAAGCCGTTTACCCATTCTCGAGCCCTAATATGGGTGTTGCTAGGGAGGTCATCGCTGGATTTATAGAGCCAGTGGGCAGCAATCCCATTGTTTGCCATAGCCTCCATCTCTTCAGTTCGAATCTGAATCTCTATCGGAACACCGTGCATACCGAACAAAGTTGTATGAAGTGACTGATAGCCGTTAGTTTTCGGAATCGCAATGTAATCTTTAAATCGACCAGGCACTGGCTTGTACAAGCTGTGAACGGCCCCTAGAACTCTGTAACAGGTGTCGACTCGGTCTACGATGATTCGAAAAGCATACACATCCATTATTTCCGAAAAGGATTTTCGCTTACTTCTCATTTTTTCATAAATACTATATAGATGCTTTTCTCTTCCGATTGTCCTCCCTGGCAGATTCTCTCTCTCAAGGCATGCCTCCAATGAGGTTTGAATCTGGCCCACTATTTCTTTACGATTCCCTCTAATCTTCTTAACTTCAGCGCTGATTCTTTTTGCACGCATTGGGTAGAGAGCCGAAAACCCTATTTCCTCAAACTCAATTCTCACGTCATTCATGCCAAGCCTGTTGGCGATAGGCGCGTAAATATCTATAGTTTCCCTGGCGATACGCCGGCGCTTCGCTGCGTTTAAAACTCCGAGTGTTCTCATATTGTGAAGCCGGTCTGCAATTTTCACTAATATTACACGCAGATCTTTTGCCATAGCCATGGCCATCTTTTGGAAGTTTTCAGCCTGTGCCTCTGCTCGGGAGCTAAAAGTAATCTTATTTAGCTTGCTAACACCATCTACTAAATCGGCAACAGTGTTTCCAAATTGGTTCTTTATGGCTGTTTTTGTTATTCCGGTATCTTCGATGACGTCATGCAGCATAGCCGCCATCAAACTTTGATGGTCCATATGCATTTCACTGAGGATTGATGCCACGGCTAAGGGGTGTGTGACGTAGGGGTCACCGCTATGTCGATACTGTCCGTCGTGTGCCTGTTCCGCGTAAAAATATGCACGGCGAACGCTGTTTACCTGATCCCTAGCAAGGTAACTAGTTAGGCCATCGCTTAGCGATTTTATTGAACGTTCTTTGGTTGCTGCTTGCAATATATCGCGCTCCCATTCAATTAGGGCACATTCGTTTGCTGGCCTTCCTGCTGTGCGATAATTTGAGCTTCATCCAAATTACTTTCTTCTAAACCTTCAAGTTCGACGCTAGGTTTCTCAATTAGAATATCAGCGTCAACTAGTCCATCTGCTATCTCTCGGAGTGCAATTACTGTGGGCTTATCATTATCCGCTTCAACCAGTGGGTCTTTGCCTTCCGCTTGGATTTGCCGAGCTCTCTTGCTTGAAACCATAACCAACTCGAATCTGTTATCTACATTATCTAAACAGTCTTCTACTGTGATTCTTGCCATTTTGGAGCCTTAAATTGTTTTATAAACTATGGTTAGTTTGTCTTTAAATCGAGAAAATAGCTATTTTGCTAAGGAAAGCTTTTCAGCCAACCGAACCTTATCTGAGACTAATTCTCGACGACACGGGAGTTTACCGAATTCTAGCGGAAAATCCACTCACAGCTCTCGGTTAAATCTTAAGCGAGACCTTAATCTTTGGCCAAATTAGCTAAAAGGTTTGCTAAATTTACCATTTGAGCTTCTATTTTAAGCCGGCGAGATTGAATTATTGAGCTAACTTCGTTCAAAGTTTCATCAAATCTATCGTTAACTACGGCATAATCTGCGTCTTTTACGTGGGAGATAACTTCCTTAGCTTGGGCCATTCTCCTCGCGATTGTCTCATCGTCATCTTGTTGACGTTTATGTAAGCGATCGATCAGCGCCTCTAGGGATGGTGGTAGGATGAATATTGAGCAAGCGCCCGGGAATTGACGCTTTATTTGTATTGCTCCCTGCCAGTCTATTTCCAGAATTACGTCATTTCCTCTCCCTAATTCAGCGCTTACCCATTTGCTAGAAGTTCCGTATTTGTACCCGTATACGTCAGCTGTTTCCAAAAAATCGCCATTGGAAAGCATAGATAAAAATCTGCGTTCGTCTATAAAATGGTAGTTTTTCCCATTTGTTTCGCCAGGGCGAATCGGGCGAGTCGTATGGGACACAGACACAAGAAGGTTTTTAATTTGATGGAGTAACTCATTAACAAGCGAGGTTTTTCCCGCGCCAGAGGGAGCTGTGACTATGAAAAGAGTTCCTTGTTTCATCTACTCGATATTTTGAATTTGTTCGCGCATCTGTTCAATTAGTACTTTAAGTTCAACTGCGCCTTGTGTCGTTTCTACGACGATGGATTTGGATGAAAGGGTATTTGCTTCTCGATTCAATTCCTGCATTAAAAAATCTAACCTCCTGCCTATTTGACCTTCTGATTCAAGTATCCTGACAACTTCATTTACATGAGCGTCCAATCGGTCTAGTTCTTCGTCAACATCTGCTTTCTGAGCCAGTATTGCTATTTCCTGTTCAAGCCGAGTCGGTTCAAATTCCGCTTTTAGCTCCTCTAGTCTAAGGAATAAGTTCTCTTTTTGCTTCGCAATAATATTAGGCATCTTCACCCGTATAGCATCAGTTATACTTTGAATCGACTCAATCCTTTTTAGGAGCATATTTTTTAGAGATTCACCCTCTCGTTTTCTTGCCATGATTAAGTCGTCTAACGCTCGATCGAAAAGCTCTAATACTTCATTGTTGAAAATTTCCTCATCAAGCGATTCATCGCTAATTACTCCAGGCCATTTTAAAATATCTATGTTTTTGAGCGAATGATCTCCCCCTGTTAGCCGGTTAATTTCCGAGTTTGCTCTCGATAGTCGAGTAATCATATCTGTATCTAACTGCCAATTTATCTTGCTGGGTTCAACAGCTTTAAATCTTAACTGACATTCTATTTTACCGCGATTCAATTTATCTCTTAACTGTTTTCGGATAGGCGTTTCTAGACTACGAAAGTTTTCGGGTAGGCGAATACTTGGCTCCAAATAACGATGGTTAACCGAACGAAGTTCCCATGTCAGAGCACCCCATTCGCTGTCGATTTGCTGCCTAGAGAAAGCAGTCATACTATGGGCCATAGATATTTTCCTCGGTTTAACTTACCAACATCTTAACTCAATATTAGCTTATGTTGGTAACTACCTCTATGGGATGTTAACTCGTAACTTAAAGGGATTTAGAGGATAATTTAATCTCTATTAATTAGGGAGCTCTAGATTGTTATGAGTGAATTAAAAAGGGCGAGCGGTCGTCAAAATGGAGAACTGCGAGAAATTTCTATTACCCGAGGGTACACCAAATATGCAGAGGGTTCAGTTCTTGTTGAGTTTGGCGATACCAAAGTCTTGTGCAATGCAACGATAGAAGACTCTGTTCCGAGATTTTTGAAAGGATCAGGACAAGGCTGGGTGACAGCAGAGTACGCTATGTTGCCGCGCTCGACTGATACTAGAATGGCTCGAGAGTCCACTAGATCCCAAAGAGCAGCGAGAAGTGTGGAGATACAGAGACTAATAGGAAGATCGCTCCGGGCGGTTGTTGATCTGGAAAGCTTGGGTGAGCACACAATAAAGGTTGACTGTGATGTGATTCAAGCAGATGGAGGAACAAGGACTGCGTCAATTACGGGAGCCTGTGTAGCTTTGGTAGATGCTATTTCGCATATTCAAGAAAAAAAGGCGTTTAAAAAATCTCCATTGAAGCAGCTAGTTGCATCCGTTTCCGTAGGTATTTTTAAGGGGTCAGTGATGCTGGATCTCGACTATGTCGAAGACTCAGCAGCGGAGACCGATATGAATGTAGTTATGACTGACTCTGGTGGTTACATCGAAATACAGGGCACTGGAGAAGATGGAGACTTTGATAGGAGTCAATTACTCGAAATGCTTGAGTTTGCTGATCTTGGCATCTGTGAACTTATTAAAAAACAGAAAACAGCATTGGATTTGTGAATATGAACACAAGAAGCAACATGCAGGATTACCAATATCAGTTTTTAAAGTTCGTCATTCAGCACCAAATACTAGAATTTGGAGAGTTCAAGTTAAAGTCAGGAAGAATTAGCCCTTATTTTTTTAACGCGGGCCTTTTTAATTCTGGACAAAAGCTGAGTTTTCTTGCCGATTCTTACGCTCAGGCAATAATAGCGTCGAATGCAACTTTTGATGTCCTGTTTGGTCCAGCTTATAAAGGCATTCCTCTTGTGGCAGCAACAGCTATCGCATTAAGTAAAAATCATGATCTGGATAAACCCTATTGTTTTAATCGGAAAGAAGCTAAAGAGCATGGCGAGAAAGGTTTAATAGTAGGCTCGAGTCTTGAGGGTCGAGTTTTGATTTTAGATGATGTCATCACAGCTGGAACAGCAATTCGAGAAGTTGCTGCGGTAATCAAAAATAACAATGCTACAATTTCGGGTATTACGGTTGCACTGGACCGGCAAGAAAAAGGGCTAGGGGACCTATCGGCAGTTCAAGAAATCGAGTATGCCTTAAATATTTCGGTTGTCAGTATTATAAACCTCGAGAATATTGTTAATTATCTAAATGCATCGGAGGACGAGAGATTAAAAAAACATTCCGATTCAGTCAGAAAGTATAGAGATACGTATGGGGTTTAATATTAGTATGCTTTATTTTAGTCTACCTTAAATGGCATAAGTAAATTTTTACTCAAGAAGCCCCATTGGACATCCCAATTCTCAAGTGGCGATTTGTTAAATTCACTTCGTACGAATTGCAGAAGTCTCCCTTCTATGCAGGCCAGTAAAAGATTTGCTACAGCGGCCGGCGAAGCTGTCGGTTTTAGGTTCTCTTTGATTTGCGCTTCGCGCAGCACCTGTTTCAATTGAGATTCCATTCGGCTGTAGAATTGAGAAATACGGTCCCGCAAACTATCAGTTTCGCCTGCCAGTGCGTCGCCAGTGAGCAACCGGGTCATGCCAGGGTTCCTTTCACAAAAAGTAAGCATCAAAGTGAGTATTTTATAACATTTAATATGTGCCGATTGCTCTTCCTTTATTATCCGTGAAACTCTTAAGAACAATGTTTCCTCGATGAACTTTATAAGGCTTTCAAACATCTTGGTTTTGCTTGGGAAGTGCCTGTAAAGGGCTGCTTCTGATACACCCACCCGCTTTGCTAAGGCGGCTGTTGTAATTCTTTCTCCTGGGCAACTCTCTAACATGCTAGCTAGCGAACCAAGAATTTGCTCTTTGCGAGATATTTTATTGTTATTAGGCATACGCTAGGCTTTTATTTCCGGCTAATCGCTATGGGCGAATTTTCCGCGCTGTCTTAGTTATCAGTGTCCCAACGCCTTTATCTGTGAAGATTTCTAATAAGACTGCGTGCTCAACTCGTCCATCTATTATATGTGCTCCGGTCACGCCTCCTTTGACAGCCTCAACAGCGCACTTCACTTTTGGCAACATTCCGCCTTTAAGAGTTCTATTAGTTATGAGTCTTGACACTTGCGTCGGGTTCAGTCCAGTTAAGACATTTCCTTTTTTGTCCTTTACCCCCTCAACATTAGTCAGAAGTATTAATTTCTCTGCTCCCATGACTTTAGCTATCTCACCGGCTACTGAGTCAGCGTTTATATTGTAGCTGGCTCCGGAGTCATCGGTCCCTATCGGGGCAATAACTGGTATAAAATCGCTGTTTTTCATGACTTCTAGTATTTCAGTGTTGATATTTACTACTTCTCCTACGTGACCGATATCAACTATCTCATCGGTCAGTTTTGGCAACTTCTTTTTTATCCGAAGTTTCCTGGCTTTTATTAATCCGCCATCTTTGCCTGTCACTCCAACCGCCCTGCCTTGGTTTTGATTAAGTAGGTTGACTATCTCTTTGTTAACAAGCCCACCAAGGACCATCTCAACTACATCCATAGTTTGACTATCCGTCACGCGCAATCCATTTACAAATTCAGATTGAATAGATAGTTTTTCAAGAACTGCACCAATTTGAGGACCGCCGCCGTGGATAACGATTGGATTAATACCAACTAATTTCATCAAGACAATATCTCTGGCGAAACTCTGCTTTAAATCGTTGTCTACCATTGCATTTCCACCATATTTCACTACGACCGTCTTATTGGTGAATTTTTGAATGTAAGGTAAAGCTTCAGTTAAAACCTTAGCAATATTTTTAGCGCTTCTTAAGTTTAGGGACATAACAGAATTAAATAACTAAATTGAAAGTGAAATTATTGGGTCTAGAGTTGCACTTACTCATTACTAGTTTTTTCCTCTCCCCTAAGCCTCGTAGAAATTAGTTCGATAATTTGCCGAGCAACTAATAGCTTGGTGGCTGGGCCTATTTGTTTTTCTGCATCTCGATCAATTGCCGTGACAGTAATGTTATCATTATTGAAAGTTTCGATCGCATTATTTGCGAAAAGCAAATCAAGGCTTTTCTCTCTAAGTTTTTCCTTACCATTTTCTACTATTGCATCAGTCTCAGCCGCAAAACCAACAGTGAATGGTTTGCTGCTTAATTTTGAGACCTCGGAAATTATGTCAGGGTTTTTCACTAGTTTTAGTTCTAGGTTGGCGCTACTTTTTTTGATTTTTTTATTTTCACATTTTGCTGGTCGGTAATCTGCAACCGCTGCTACTCCAATGAATATGTCCATATTTGGCGCCAAAGCTAAAACTTTCTCTAACATTTCGTTTGCGGTTTCTACATTAACTCGTCTGACTAAAGGGGGGGGCGGGAGATTAACCGGTCCACTTACAAGTGTGACTTTTGCGCCAGCAGCTATGGCCTCGGAAGCTAGGGCGTATGCCATCTTCCCTGAACTATGATTCGAAATAAAACGCACTGGATCGATAGCTTCTCTAGTGGGACCACCGGTAATAACGACATTCGCCCCTGCTAATAAGCCGTTCTCGAAAAGCTTGGAACATTTATTTACCAATTCTTCCGGTTCTAACATCCTCCCCGGCCCGAATTCGCCACAAGCTTGCTCGCCATTTCCTGGGCCAAATATATGAAAGCCCCTGTGAACTAGCTTTTTAAGGTTCTCTTGGGTGACGGCGCTGGACCACATCGCTTGGTTCATTGCGGGAGCGACGGCAATTGGTGATTGAGTGGCTAAGACTATAGCGGATACTATATCGTTAGCTTTTCCGAGGCTTATTTGTGCCATGAAATCTGCCGTTGTTGGGGCAATAAGCATCAAGTCGGCCCAGCGAGCTAGCTCAATGTGCCCCATGGCAGCCTCTGCCGTTTCGTCCAATAAATCGGTAGATACGCGGTTACCCGATAGGGCCTGCATGGTAAGTGGGGTAATGAATTCTTTTGAAGATTCGGTCATCGCGACTCTTATCTCGGCGCCAGCTTTTATAAAGAGCCTGATCAATTCCGCGCATTTGTATGCGGCAATTCCTCCTGTGACTCCAAGTAGTATACGTTTGTTAGTGAGGCTTAACATGGAAAGTACCGAGAATAAGGGCGTCAAATATTGTCAGCTAGATTAGCAGCTCATTGTAATCGAAGCAATTTTCAGACTTAGTATGGTTACATTGGTACCATGCGGATTGAAGTAGCAGGCGGAGAAATAATTTCGTCTATCATGGCCTGACTTGAGGAGCTCTATCTTAGGAATGGCAGGGAAATCAGTCCCAATTTATATTGTAAGTAAGTACCAACTACGGGAGCCGACACAGATATTTCTTGAATGTAATGTGGCGAGATTTGAAATTGCTTGGGTGTTCTGGTATAAAACGCGCCTATTTTATCTAGTTAGGTTAAGTTATTAGTAGATATTAAACCTAACTAACGTAAACTTTTTCAAAGTTAAAGGGCTTTTAAAATGTCTAGAGTTTGTATGGTTACTGGTAAAAGGCCAGTACCAGGTAATAATGTTTCACATGCGAACAACAAAACTCGCCGCCGGTTTTCCCCCAATATCCATAGTCATCGATTCTGGGTTGAATCAGAAAACAGGTTTGTAAAATTGCGCGTTTCTACGAAAGGGATGCGTATAATTGATAAGGTAGGGATTGATGAAGTGCTATTAAATATTCGTGGAAAGGGAATAAACGTTTAATCAAAGGTTGAGGTCGCTTTTATGAGGGATAAAATAAAATTAGTTTCTAGTGCGGGCACTGGGCATTACTACACTACTGATAAGAATAAAAGAACCATGCCAGATAAGATGGAGGTCAAGAAGTATGACCCCGTAATACGCAAACATGTACTCTACAAGGAGTCTAAGATCAAGTAAGTGTCGTTTTATCCGTTTATAAAACTATTGCCTTGTAACGTTACAAAGTTTTGAACTATCTCCCTCGACTCAGACTCTTGTGCAACCTTTCTGCAGTAATTCGAAGTTTAGGCTCTTCCTGTAGTTCATTCTTCAACTTTCCGACCGTTGTTGATACCGTGCCATATCGCTTCAGCTTAAACAGTTTCGCAATATGCTGAAGAGTGACACCGGATAGTTCTTGGCAAAGGTACATTGCTATCCACCGTGGTATGTTCTTTGAGCCTGGGCCGCGCGCTGCTTTGTAAATACTCGCTTCCGTAACCTTAAATCGTTTAGCCACCGCAGCAATAATCTGCTTACAAGAAGGACGCCACTTGGCATGTGCACCGCGAGAGACTCCTCGCACGGCTGTAGCCGAGCGTTTCTTCTGGGCATACTTTCGGAATTTGTCATCACCCATCACCGAAGAAAGATTTTTTTTGCCATAAAACCTGGCAAGCTCATCGTCAACACCTTCCTTTACGTATCTTCGATATGCAAGTGCTCGTTTCGTCGCCTGCACTTTTAATTGCTGCTGCGTTTCTAGCCGATTAAACCAAGATGGGGGGCTAGCTTTACGTGTATAAAATCCGTAGCTGCTATATGGATAACTGGCTAATTGCGATGCTTTAACCTTGGAGTGTATGTATCGTGAAAGCGGCAGCAAGTATTTTTCTGCTTGAACTAACACCGCCTTATATCGACCTCGAAATAATGAACCTTCGCTTCGTTTCATTTTCTGATAATGTTGAGTGTATAAGCCGTCTACCTGACGCATAAATCTGGATAAGTTGGCTTCCGGTGTCTTGATAATCAAGTGATACTGATTACGGAGCAGACAATAAGCATGAACCTCCACATTCAGTCGCGCACAAGTATCACCTAAGCTTTTCAAAAATTCGTCGTAGTATCTATCTGATGGGAAAACACGCTGATCATCTAAACTATAATTAGAAACATGGTACATGGCGTCGGGATATTCAATTCGGAGGGGTCTGGCCATTTTGATCTCTCTACTTTATTTTGATGATAGAATTAGAGCTGACCCTATTTCTAACGTAATTCTTGCAGAAGGTCAACAAAATTTCAGCGCGGCTCATGATTTTCTGCTGTAAATTACAAAATATAATTGTGTCACTGCAAGTGCAATCATCAGAGTTCAATTATAATAAGTAGCCTTGACCCCTTTAAGGCCTCAAATTAAGATTACAGAGTGGCAACAACAACAACTCGTTTTGGCGAAGGGTGGCCTTCAATGGTTCTCGTGTTATCTCTTTCATCTATACCATCCTCGAGGGACTCATAAGTCATCCACTCAGTTTTTCGCTGCTCCAGCTTGTTAGTTGTCGAAATGTCGACAATATTGATATTGCTATAGCCACATCTCTTTAGCCATTGCTCTAGTGTCCCTATTGAGGGGATAAACCATACGTTGTTCATGCGAGCGTACTTATGGTCAGGTGTAAGGCAATATCCTGTGCTACCTTCAATAAATAGTGTTTCCAAAACGAGCTCTCCTGACGGAGCTAGACACTTCTTCAGTTGCAAAAGGTGATCTAGGGGCGACCGTCTGTGATAGATCACGCCCATTGAAAATACGGTATCGAAGCTATAGCGTTTTGTTGCGATATCCTCTAGCCGATACGGCAAAACATAATTGTCCGCCTCAGGAATAAATAGCTTTATTGCCCAAAACTGAGAGAGATAAGGCGCATGAGGCTCTAATCCGACCACAAGGTCGGCTCCTTCCTCCAACATTCTGAATCCATAATACCCATTTCCGCTGCCAACATCGAGAACGCGCCTACTTCGTAATGGTTGTATGTGGTTTTTCAATCGCGCCCATTTCATCTGACATTGCCACTCAGAATCTATGTGTACTCCAAATAAGTTAAAGGGACCTTTTCTCCAAGGGCTCATGTCTTGAAGTTGGCTGTGGAGATTCTTTAGGGCAAGTTGGCTGATATCATTTTTACTACCGATTCTTATTAACTCGCCGAAACTAAAAGAAGAGGGTTTACTTATGGGTATTCTGGACATCTCCTCTCGTGGCGTGAGGAAACTACCCTGGCTGACCCCCATAAAACTGCTTTTCTGAGTAAAAGGGAGTAGAGCTTTTAGCTCTTTGTTTAAAATTTTCTCTTGCAGGCGCTGAAGATCTCGCATTAGTTGTTATTTAATAGCAAGCATAGATGCAAAATTGAAACATTGAAACCAAACCCCAAAAGACCGAAATCCTGCTGATATGGATCGCTGCCTATGAGCGTCGACCGACTCAGGAATCAGCACATTTTCTAGGGCCAGTCGCTTTTGGCTAATCTCCAATTTGCTGTAGCCTTTTGACTCCTTGAACCGATGGTACATGTCGATCAAAAGATCATTTAAATCGTCGTCTGCCAGGACTATCTTTTCTGACATCACCAGTACACCTCCAGGAAGGAGCCCTTCATATATCTTCTTGATAAGGGCATAGCGATGTTTCAATGGGAGGAATTGAAGCGTAAAATTTAGGATCACAACCGACGCTTCTTCTATCCTAGTATCGTTGATGTCCTCGCATCGAATACTTATCAACTTCGATGATGGTTTTCCTTCCGCTTTCCTTTTCTCCAGCCTTTTAATCATTGGCTCAGAATTATCGATTGCTATGATAGAAAAATCTCTACCTTCCAATTGCTCGCAGACTTTGAAGGTTGCTTGCCCTAGGCTGCAGCCTAAATCATAAATTTGGCTTCCGGGCTGATGATATCGTTCGGCAAAGACCCCGATCATAGAGATAATAGTCGTATAGCCCGGCACTGACCGAACAATCATATCTTCGAACACATCAGCGACTCTGTCGTCAAACACAAAATCATTGGAAGGTATCCTTCGCGCGAAGAGGTTGTCCTTTGATGAACTTTTAAAAGTCAAAGAGTGCGCCAGATGTTGTTGTTTTTGGGCTAACTGCTCAGTAAATACCAGCGACGACCCTTAAAACGATGAATTTAAGTGTATTAATTTGAGATTTAGAGTTAACTTTATCAAACCGCCAACTTTAAAACTAACTAAACTCTATTATCCGTCAATACATGCCACATTTAAACGGTAAAGCTTCTCAGCTGTTAATAAAGTATCTAAATTCAATTCTTTCTCTAGGTTGTGATAAGGAGGTTTTAGACTTGGCTTGTGGTGGAGGTAGGAATGGGTTATTTCTCTTAAAAAACAATATCCCTGTTACGTTTGTAGACAAAGAAGAGAAAGCATTATTAAATATATCCGCGGTGATTGAGAAAAAACTTAGAGTCCGTCATCGTTGTCTGCAGATTGATTTAGAAACCGGGAAAAGTGACTTACTTGAGTCTGAGAAGTTTGGCGCAATTTTAGTGTTTAACTATCTTCATAGACCCCTTTTTCCCTCCATAAGGTCCGCGATATCGAAGGGAGGGCTCATTTTCTATGAGACATTTACTGTTGAGCAAAGAGAATTCGGAAGACCAAGAAATCCCGATTATTTACTTCAAGAGGGTGAACTTTTGAGAGAGTTTGAGGGTTGGGAAATTATTGATTATTTTGATGGAATAAAAGTAGATCCGACGAGATCTATATCAAGCTTGGTTGCAAGGAAACCTTGATCGAACATGTCGATAAGTAAAATAGTTTCACTAAATATAGGTAAAAAAACTAAATATGCCTCAAATATTTTTCAATGCGAGGTGCTTCGTACAAGAAGAAAGACATTAACGCTGTATATTAAGCGCCAGAAGGTTCTGGTTCGCTGTCCTTTGAGAGCGACAGATGCAGAAGTCATGGAGTTTGTTCAGTCTAACTCTGACTGGATTCGTGACCGATTGAACGAGGAACGAATTTTAGAGAAGGAAATGTTAATAATAGAAGAAAATCGCAAGATTTTCTACAGAGCTCGAGAATTGACCATTTCGTTTAAAGAGGGACGTAAGCAAAGGATATTGGTCAACGGAGATAAATTAATAATTCAAGGGCATAAATTAAATTCTACTTCGGCAAAAATCCAGATAGAGGACTACCTCATTGATAAGGCAAGCGAATATATTGTCCCTAGGGCTAAAGGTCTTGCCCGTTATTTGGGGGTTGAAAATAAAATTAAAGAGATCAAATTGCGTAAAACGAAATCGAAATGGGGTCATTGCACATCGAAGGGCATAATCCAGTATAACTGGTTAATTATGCTAGCGCCCTACAGTATTATCGACTATATGATTACCCACGAAATATGTCACTTGATTCACATGGACCACTCCCGAAATTATTGGAACCTTGTGGAATCTATTTGCCCAGACCATAAAAACTATGTCTCGTGGCTTAAAAAACATGAGCATCGATTTTGGTTTGATTGACACTTATTCTTTCCTATAGAGTAAGTCCCAAATCTTATTACCGAGGGTTTTACCTCTTCTCTCGAATTTTGTCTCTGGTCGTTTTGGATTTTCCCAAAATGAATTTTGTGCAATCGCGTTTTTTAGGTGGGGTATTTTTTCCAAGACACTGACCATATGATCGGCATAGGGTCTCCAATCCGTTGAGAGGTGCAGATGCCCGCCTATTTTCAATTTTTCTGAGATTATTGTGGCGAATTCGGTTTGTATAAGGCGCCGCTTTGCGTGCCTTTTTTTTGGCCATGGATCAGGAAAGTATATTAGAATGCGGTCCAGCGATTTATTTTTGAATGCATTCTGAAAAACTTCGGTAGCGTCATGGCAAATCAATTTTAAATTCTTGATTGCGTATAGCTCCACATCATTCAGTGTTTTTCCTATTCCCGGTTTATGTACTTCTATGCCTAAAAAGTTTGTCTTTGACTCTTTTCTCGCCATGTCAATTAATGATGAACCCATACCAAAGCCAATTTCGACCGTGATAGGCAATCGATTATTAAAGATTTCCCTTAAATCTAATAACTCACCTGAATAGGGGACCACGTGATCGTTCCATAATTTGTCTATGGCGTGGCGTTGGGAGTTTGTGATACGTCCTGAGCGGATAACATAACTTCTTACCGGACGCCCCTTTTTTTCTTTATCACTTAACATACTGGATTAATGAAGCTTAGAAAAAGGTGCCATCAACAGGAGAGGAGGCGCTAGTGTAAAGTCTTCTGGGCATCCTCCCAGCAAGGTAGGCTTCGCGCCCGGCCTCCACGTCCTTTTTCATTACTGAGTCCATTAATATGGGCTCTTTAGCCTCTGCCTCTGCGATAGCAGTGTTCATGAGAACGCCATCGCAGTCCAGCTCCATTGCTAATGATGCGTCAGATGCCGTTCCTACGCCCGCATCAACTATTATTGGAACCTTAGCATTTTCTAGAATGATTACTATGGTGTATGGATTTCTTATTCCAAGCCCCGAGCCGATCGTTGCCTCTAAAGGCATTACAGCTAGACACCCAATTTCCTCCGGGGATTTAGCGACTAAAGGATCATCTGATGTGTAGACCATTACGTCGAAATATTCTTTCACTAAAGTTTTTGCGTGACTACTCTTCGGAATAATCTTCCCGTTTAGTTCAACTGCAACTTGGGCTGACCTCAGTTTTTGTTCAGTTATCAATGTCTCTATTGGGGCTAGTTCGTTAATATCCTGTGGTTCGCCGTTTATAAGTTTAGTATTCATGCCAACTAATTAAGTTTGAGAACTCGATTTTGAGCCGAATAAGCAGAGCATACCCCAGCCACTCAGAAAAAAAAGACCTCCAATCGGAGTAATTATGCCTATTCCACGTATTTCGGTTAATGCTAAAAAATATAGGCTTCCTGAAAAAAATATTATCCCAAGAAAGAAGGAGTAAGCGCTAAGTTTCAGCAAACGTTCACCAGGAAAATGTAGACTAAGAATACTTATTCCAAACAAAGCGATGGTGTGCAGCATATGATACAGGACACCGGTTTCAAATGTATCAATTAGTTCGGTTGCCATGATTGGTTTCAAGGCATGGGCCATAAAAGCACCTATGACTACCACAAGCAAACCGTTCAGTGCCGCTAATAATATTAATGGATAGGCCATTTTATTGATACGATACTTTTGTGACAAAAAAAAGCCGCGATGGACACGCGGCTTTCACTTTTAAATGCTTAGTTAGGTCTGCATACAGGTTTTAATTTTTTTCATGGCAGTTTTTTCAAGTTGTCTGATACGCTCTGCCGATACATCGTACTTGCCAGCGAGTTCATGAAGGGTAAGTTTATCTTCACTAAGCCAGCGGCTTTTAAGAATGTCTTGGCTGCGATCATCAAGTTCGCTCATTGCTGCATGCAATTGTTTGTTGGTCACTTCTTCCCATTCTTCATTTTCAATATTCGATGCAATATTAGAACTTTTATCTTCGATAAAATAGGCAGGGGCTTTATGCGGCATATCATCGTCATTATCTGCCTCGACATCGAAAGCCATGTCATAAGCGCTCATACGGCCTTCCATTTGACGAACTACTTTTGCGTCTACGCCTAGGTCGTCAGCAACCGCTTTAGTTTCTTCGTTGTTCAGCCAGCCAAGTTGTTTCTTTGAACTTCGTAGATTAAAGAACAGCTTACGTTGCGCTTTAGTCGTTGCTATTTTTACAATTCGCCAATTCCGTAAAACATATTCGTGCATCTCTGCCTTGATCCAGTGCACTGCAAATGAAACCAACCTAACACCCACCTCGGGATTAAAGCGCTTAACTGCTTTCATCAGTCCAACGTTGCCTTCTTGAATCAGATCGGCTTGCGAGAGCCCATAACCAGAATATGATTTTGCCATGTGCACCACGAAACGTAAGTGTGCGAGTACTAATTGCCTTGCAGCATCAACGTTGTCGTCATAATAGTACTGTTTGGCAAGATCAATTTCTTGCTCGGGAGTTAATATAGCGATGCTGTTAACGGAAGCAACATAGGCGGGCAGGTCGCGGCCTGGAGTCGTTGGGTGGATAACTTGTAAATTCTTTCTAACGCTCATTGGTATGTGATACCTAATTCTGATTCTATTTTTGCAGGCCGCCGTTTCAATACTAAACTAGTGCTTCGGCATTCCAGATCACCTAGAACTCTAACATTTTCTCGCTAAATGCGCTATTCCCGCCGGTATTTGGTTGATCTACTGACATAAAGCCTAACTTTACCTTTCTAAAACCGTCAAATCGCTCTACCTTTATTATTAAATGGTGTTTAAAAGGCATTTTTCAAGACGTTAACCGCGAAGATCCATAGAAAACGAGGTAAATATTAGTTGCCAGGCCCGCTTCCGACCAGTGCTCATAAAGACACATTGCTGTATTTTCGTCGAAATTGGGCGAATTTAATGATTTTTAAAGGCTTTTATTGCTTTTTCCATCGACTCCTCTAAACCTCTGCTCTAAGATTAAGACCTAGCCTGAACTACTAATCAGAGAATAGTGCTGAGACAAACTGTGCAGCATCAAAGGGTCTTAAGTCATTAATCCCTTCGCCGACTCCAATGAATCTAATTGGGAGATTCAGTTTCTTCGCAATGGCAAATACGATTCCGCCCTTAGCTGTGCCATCGAGCTTTGTCAGAGCGATACCGGTTAATTTAGCAAATTTATCGAAACTTTCAGCCTGAGCTAATGAGTTTTGGCCAGCGGTAGCGTCTAGAACTAATAGAATTTCGTCGGGCAACTTTTCATCTTGCTTCTTTAACACGCGGACAATTTTTTCTAGCTCATTCATCAAGTTATTTTTTGTGTGCAATCGTCCAGCCGTGTCAGCAATAAGAACATCTATGTTTTTGGACTTCGCAGATTGATAGGCGTCGTATATGACCGAAGCACTGTCTGAGCCCGAAGGCTGAGCGATAACGGCTACATGATTGCGAGACCCCCAAACTTGGAGCTGTTCTACAGCCGCCGCCCTGAAGGTATCGCCTGCAGCTAGCATCACTGTTTGACCTTCAGATTGGAATTGTTTGGTCAATTTACCAATAGTAGTTGTCTTACCTACGCCATTGACACCGACAGTCAGAATTACGAAAGGCTTATTCTGCTTTTGTGTTCTTAGAGGAGCAGAACTACTCTGTAAAATTAGCTCTAATTCCTCCTGCAGTAGTGTTAGTAACTGATCTGAATGACCTTGGCTTTCAAACCTTATTTTCAAATTTTTTAATATATCGCTTGTAGCATCTACACCTACATCGGAAGACAGAAGTTGCATCTCTATATCTTCAAGTAGATCGTCGTCTAACCCGCTCTTGCCAAGAAGCAAAGACTTTAACCCACTGCTTAAGCGGCCGCGAGTTTTCGCTAGACCTTGTTTTAACTGCTGAAACAAGTTTCCTTTTACTCCTAATTTCTTGGGTCAATAAAATCTTACTAAGGTATCCTAACATTTGAATACTTCCAGTAATATTGACAAAGACGCAAAAATGACAATAACGTCGCGGCAAGTGCTTTCTAATGTTCCATGAATCATTGCTTTCATCTATGTGGTTTAAAAATTAATGACTAAAAAGCCCAATTCAGTTCGCATTATTTCAGGAAAATTCAAATCTAGGACAATCACATTTCCTGATAGGTCTGAGCTCAGGCCAACGGGAAATCGAATAAGGGAAGTCCTGTTTGATTGGCTCCAGTTCGAAATAGCTAAGTCACGCTGTTTAGACTTGTTTGCAGGGAGTGGCGCTTTAGGCATTGAATCGTTATCTAGAGGTGCTGAAAGTGCCACCTTCATAGAATCAGATCATAAGACTGGCTTATTTTTACAAGATAATTTAAGAAGTCTTGATGTCACTAACGGGTTTGTCTATTTCGCTAGCGCCATCCAATGGCTTGAACGCTTGAGTCATATCGATCCTTTTGATATTGTTTTTCTTGACCCGCCGTTCAAACATAATCTTCTTATCGATTGCTGTAAGTTGTTAGAAAAAAAGTCTATGATTTCAGAAGGTGGTTTTATTTATATAGAAACCGACAATGATTTGAGCCTGAAAGCATTGCCTCTGAGTTGGAGATTAAAGCATGAGAGAAGAACTGGGAATGTATCCTTTTATTTATATCGGAGAGATAAAAAAGGGATAACCGACCCGTATAATTAAAGCATAAATGCTCGATTTAATTTTATAAAAAAACAAGCCAGCCCGATGAAAATATTTCCTAGCCGATTCACTTGGATTGGCCTTTTAATTGAAGTAGTTCCACCTTTGTGGCATTAGAATAGCCACTTTGACGCTCTACAGATAAGCAATCAGAACGTATAGCATGCTGATTGAGCATACCACAGCAATTCGCTATCATGAGGGACGTTGCAAGAGGCCTAAGAGAAAATATGAGAATCGCAGTGTATCCAGGAACATTTAACCCGATTACCAACGGGCATACTGACCTCGTGGAGAGAGCCTCTAGTTTATTTGACAAGATAATTGTTGCAGTAGGCACAAACACGCAAAAAGGGAAGGGGTTGCCAGCGACAAAACGGGTAGCGCTTGCTAAAGAAGTTTTAAAGGGAGTCAATAATGCAGAGGTTGTGTCTTTTGATGGGTTGTTAACTGATTTTGTGCATGAGAAAGGGGCTAATATTATCCTTAGAGGTTTGCGAACGGTTGCAGATTTTGAATACGAGTTTCAGCTGGTTGGGATGAATCGGGCTCTTAACCCCGATATCGAAACGGTTTTCCTCGCACCTGCAGAACACTTATCTTACATATCTTCGACGCTCGTAAGGGAGATCGCTTTTTTTGGGGGCGACATATCTAAATTTGTTCATCCCGCAGTAGCACAAGCTATACTCGATACATAGCACTATCGTTGGCAAGCCGAGCAATACACCGTGCTGCGCTGCGCCTGACGTATTTCAATCAAGTGCTTTCGGCAAAGCTTACATTCTTTGCCAGCACGCCCATAAACATTCAGTGACTGCTTAAAGTAGCCAGGATTGCCATTGCCATCCGTAAAATCCCGGAGAGTAGTTCCTCCAGATTGAATGGCTTTCTTCAGAACAATTTTTATTGAAGAGACGAGACGTTGGTATCGCTTCTGGGATACTTTTCCGGCAGGCACCTTAGGGCTTATTCCGGCTAAGAAAAGAGCTTCGCTAGCATAGATGTTCCCTACCCCTACAACAACTTTGCTATCCATGATGAAGGGCTTAACGCAGACTGATCGTTTTCGACTCCGTAAAAAGAGGTGCTTGCTATTAAAGTTCGGGTTCAATGGCTCTGGCCCCAGATTAGCGAGCAGTGGATGAATCCCCTGACCTTTAGTTTGCCACAAAACGCACCCAAATTTTCGTGGGTCTGTAAATCTTAGGATTAGTCCATTTTTGAAACAAAAATCGATATGGTCATGTTTTCTCGGTAATTCGCCTTGTTTTACAATTCTTAAACTTCCACTCATGCCAAGATGAATTAGCATCGTCCCCATTTCGTTTTCAAATAGAAGATACTTCCCTCGGCGGCTGACTTGCCTAATTTCGTACCCTTCAAGCATAAAAGGAAGATTGTCAGGGACCAACCATCTGAGTTTCTTTTGCCGAACAGTGATTTTATGTATGCGATTATCTTTTACTGAGGGTTTTATCCCTCTTCGCGTGGTTTCTACTTCTGGAAGTTCGGGCAACTTTGGGCTTCCGAATGCGGGTTCATTAATAGGTGAGTTTAGAACTAGCAGTTATAATAAATATACAAAAAGAAGTGAAGTGTCTTATCTTTTTTCTTAATGGGCATTCAACTATGCAGTCGAAGATACTCCTTGGTGTGGACGCAGGTGGAACCTTCACGGACTTTGTATGCTTGGAATTTGAAAAAGCTGTGTCCATAAGAACTCTCAAGATTTTATCTTCGCCAGATGCACCTGAGGAAGCAATACTTGAAGGAATCAGAAGCTTAGGTCTAGATCCAAAACTAAAAACAGGTGATGTCGAAATAGTTCACGGGAGCACGGTTGCTACAAACGCGGCATTAGAAAATAAACTAGCCAAAACCGTATTCGTGACTAACCGTGGTTTCAAGGATTTATTAACGTTGGGGAGGCAAACGCGACCTGCGCTATATGAGTTGGAGTTTCAGCCTATATTGCCGCCAGTTCCTCGCGATCTTTGTTTGGAGACGGGCGGCAGATTAGGAGCCGATGGTTCGGTTGTTGAAAGCTTAACTGATATCGATATTGAAAACTTGATCGACGAGATTGCTAAGATTGACCCTGAATCTGTAGCTATTAACCTACTCTTTTCTTTTATTGATCCTAAATTTGAAATGAAGCTGGAGCAGGCTCTAAGCAAAAGATTGCCCCGCCTCTCCATTAGTCGGTCTTCATCAGTCTTTCCGGTTTATAAAGAATTTGAGCGCGGCGTGGTGACGTGGCTGAATGCGGCTTTGGGGCCAGTAATTTATCGTTACTTAGCTGGGCTTGGCGAAAAATTGGGTCGAGCGAAATTGCAAGTTATGCAATCCAGTGGCGAGACTCTTTCCGGAGATATGGCCGCTGAAAGGGCAGTTAACCTGCTGCTCTCTGGTCCTGCTGGTGGTCTTAAAGCTGTTCAGTTCTTGGGGAAGGAGGTTGGAGAGGAGAAATTAATTAGTTTCGACATGGGAGGCACTTCGACAGATGTTGCTCTTATAGATAAAAATATAGAGACGACAACCGAAGGACGTATTGGTCCATATCCAATAGGTGTCCCAATGCTTGATATGCATACAATTGGTGCGGGAGGCGGCTCAATCGCTTTTATCGACGAAGGAGGGCTGCTGAGAGTTGGCCCGCAGTCTTCTGGAGCCGAACCGGGTCCGGCTTGCTATGGGAAGGGCGGCTTGGAAGCCACTGTGACTGACGCTCATTTGGTGCTCGGTAGGTTGTCAGATAAGTCTGATTTGGCTGGTGGTCTCAAGTTGGATAAAAATCTTGCAAACAGACAAATTAGCAAGCTAAGCACCCGGTTGGGATTAACTATCGCAGAGGCTGCTAATGGGATAATTCAAATCGCAAATGAGCATATGATTAAAGCTATTCGTTTGATATCGGTAAATAGAGGCTACGATCCTAAAGATTTTGTCCTTTTTAGTTTTGGCGGTGCTGGGGGTCTGCATGTTTGTGAGATCGCAGAGGGAATGCAGATGGAAAAGGCCATTGTTCCAGCATACGGCGGAGTGCTTTCAGCATTAGGCATGCTCGTTGCGGATAGAGGTCGACAATTTGTTCGCACAGTTAACGTGTTAGCTGATAATTCATCAAATACCGTTATCGACGCTCATCTTGCTGAATTAGTCAAAGAAGGACGGAGAGCTCTCATCAGTGAGGGCGTCGAAGAGGAACTACTTAAGCACGATTATTCTGTCGATTGTCGTTATTGCGGCCAGTCATACACGATAAACGTACCTTGGTCTGGGTTAGATGAATGTTCCGATTCGTTTGCAGATTTGCATTGTGTTAGATATGGATACTCGCTTGGGGAGTTGATTGAGATTGTTAATTTGCGTGTCACCGTATACGCGCTAGCTTCTGAGTTTAAATTGCCTAATGCTCCGAGGAATAGTGGTTTAAATAATTTTGAAGAAGGTGCCATGGGTGAATCCGGCAAAGGAACTAAAATCTATCATAGGAGCGAGCTGGAGGTCGGCGCTCAAGTTGTTGGCCCGGCGATAATTACTGAATACGCCTCCACTACATATGTTGCGCCAAGTTGGCGAGCGAGCGCGGACGATAAGGGAAATCTTCAGCTTATTTTTGAAAAAGCAGACTGATCCCTGATGAGTTTGAAAACGTAAATAGAAAACGGGACATAACTTGTTGCCGCGCATAACGTAGTACCTTTAATTTCTCATAATAAGGATTGTGACAGCAAAAATTCGAAATCTTCTTGGCCAATACTATTTTTTGTCACAAAATGCTTCAGATGATAAATATTTCTTCCTTCAAATTGCTTTCGATCCCGGTACTTTCGGTTATCCTAAATTCCGTGGTTTGTGCTCAGGAACAAGGCAATTCCGCAGTTGAGCCTGAAACACGGGCAAGATTGTATTATCTGGAGAAACCAGTATCAGTTGCGCCTGGTTTGCAAACTACACTCTCTTTGCCTCCGATCAGAATAACTTCCGAGCATGAAGAGTTGGATTCATTATTTAGTGATCGTGATGAGAACATCGAACGCTACTCGCTGGCTGTTGAGAGGATAGAGAGGGCAGGAGGAGCTTGGGATAGCGGGCTTTTGGAGCAGCTAGCTACGCTTGGTAAGTTGCAGCAGCAGCAATTCAATCATTTGGGCGCAATTGAGGCCTATAGTCGAGCGATTCAAATTAATAGAATCACGCTGGGATTGCATACGCCAGACCAAATACCTCTCTTAGAGAACATGATTGATAGTTATGTTGCCATCGAAAATTGGGAGCAAGCAGATCTTTACAGTAATTATCTTTTTTTCATTCAACACAAAGCTTATGGGATCAATGATCCGCGGGTTATACCGGCGATAGAAAGGCTAGCACTATGGAACATCAGGGCATTCAATTTGGGATATGGAGATCAGTTAGGCGTTCGGTTGAGCACAGCGCAAATGCTCCTGAGCGCAGGTCTGAGAATTGTGGCATCTCATTATGGCAGGCAAGATGAAAGATTTCTCCAGTATCTAAGAGATTTAGCGAGGTCCGCGTACTATGTGAAGATGTACCCAGAGTATCTGGCGGGCATGGATCAACCCGAATTCAGAGCGAAGCAAGAGAACCTGAGGCAGAAACTCAATAGTCGGACAATTTACCCTCGCAGCTTCAGTCTTGGAGAGGCTGCGCTCATGGACATCATAAAATATTATATTGAAGAGGACGGTAGCGTCTTCGCAATTGCGGAAGCGATAACTCATTTGGCTGACTGGTACCTTATATTCGAAAGAAGAGCTGACGCTCAAGAACGTTATCTTCAAGCGTGGAGTCTCTTAAGCACGGAGGCCAATGGGGACGAGCTTAAGAAGAGCTTATTTAGTCAAGTAACACCATTGCCTACTTTCATTGAGGAGCCTAAAAATCTGGAAATGAGGGCCGCTAGCCCTAAAGCTCGATCGGAATTGCAATATTCAATAGCAGATGTTTCTTTCACTGTTTCGCCGACAGGCGCCGTCAGAGATTTAGTTGTTTTGGCCGAAGAGAATGAGGGAAATGCTAATTTGTTTTCACGCCTTAGGAGAAGTGTTCGCTTTTCAAAGTTCAGACCCGCTATCGAAAACGGAAGACCAGTGTCCAGTAAGGGGCATATTTTTCGATACCGTTATTGGTATTAAACATATAAGTTAAGACACAGCATCTTTATTATTTCTCAGGGCTCATATCGAGGAAAAGAGGGGTTTAGCCTGATAAGTTTGACTTTTTTGGATAAATTTAAGCATAAAAGTTGTCAAAGTTAGAGAAAAACTCAAAACTTCGTTGAAAAATATTAATATTCTTCGAAAAAGTAATGATGGTTATGGATGTCACTACACGTTAACTGTAAAAGAAAACTCGAGTAGAATGATTAATATGAAATCGATAAGAATTTCCTCAGCCATTGTTACCTGCACTGCCACCTTGATTTTGGGTGCGTGTCAGAGTTCAAGTCAGAGCTCAAGCCAGAGTTCGCCCTCCATGCCTATGCCATCTTCTTCGAGCCAAAGCTCGTCAAGCTCTCAGTCGATGCCATCTTCTTCGAGCCAAAGCTCGTCAAGCTCTCAGTCGATGCCATCTTCCGAGGGCCAAAGCTCTTCGCGCTCCGCATCTACGCCAGCTGCTCCAGGTCCGAGCTCTTCAAGTTCTCAGGCAGCAACAGCGAGTCAGGGGCAGCAAGGTCCTGAAGCCGCTAGCTCAGCGGGCTCCCAACAATCTGCGGCAATTCCGTCTCGAGGGCAGCAAAGCCGGCCGGGCGGCGACATTAGCTCGGGTTCGGGGGCAAATAGTAGGGAAACGCAGCCGGGAGCAGAGCAAATTGGTGCGAGTGGGGCCAGAGACACTTCCTCGGGCTCTATAAATCAAAATAGTGGAATAGAATCCTCAAATATTCCGCAAATTAAAGGGCAAAGTGGGGATTACAGTTTGGATACGCTCCCCAGTGGGGTGTTAAGTGGGTCGAACCAGACTGGGGGCTCACGCCCAATGACCGCATCTGAGCGTGCAAGAGTGCTCGATGAAAGACTTCGGAAGGGCTATGAAACTTTTGATGGCTTCATCCTGAGTGAAAGAGAGAAAGCACAGAACGAGAGCAACGCCGCGGGAAGTGCACAACCTGGTGCAGATGGAGGGGGAGGTGGCGGAAGTGCGCAGTCTCAACCTCAGACCATGCAAGAAGTGGCGGGTGATCCTTCTGGTGTCACTGGTGCACCGCCGTCTTCTTCAGTGGGGCGGCAATCCGCGGAAACTTTCCCGGCCCCGGATGATATCCCAAGTGGAAGAGATGATGATGTAGTGGCGCGTCAATTGCGCGAAGCAGCAATGAGTGAGCCAGATCCGGAGTTGAGAGAGGCGCTCTGGGATGAATATCGAAACTATACTGGTATAAGCGGAGGTGCAGATCAATGATGTTATCGTTCAGGAATATATTTGCTTTTTTGGTCGTAGTCTTGATCTTAAATAGCTGTGCGACGCACACCGTCAAGACTACTTCTTACACACCGGTCATCCAGGATAGCCAGAACATTAGCGAGGATTTCTTGTTGGATGTTGGCGTGGCAATTTTTGATCCCGGTATAGACGAGCTCGACGACGATCAAGAACAAGTAACAAATCATCAGGTTCGTCTCGCTGAATCTCGATATGCACCTTACCTTTTGTCAGAAACACTCCAGCGGTCCGCAAACTGGGGGATCGTGCGCTTGATGCCTAACGCAAACAGCCCGATGGATGTCTTTATAAACGGTGTCATACTGGAGTCCAATGGTGAATTGATGGGCATGAGGGTTGAAGTGTCCGACTCGACCGGTCGTCACTGGTACACGAAAGAGTATGACCAAGCGATCAGTCAATTCAGTTATGATTCTTCCCAGCGGCAGCAAAATGATC
>ERZ802830.596-NODE-596-length-36283-cov-34.2789_pt1 | contig 36283 bp, 45 predicted proteins | sample MGYA00345654_ERZ802830 | MGnify/ENA primary metagenome ERZ802830 (study PRJEB30503, sample SAMEA104212375) | marine metagenome | biome: Westerlies Biome; feature: [SRF] surface water layer (ENVO:00010504) within the epipelagic zone...; material: water... | reverse complement strand
CAACATCCAGCAGCCAAAATGTTAGTTGAGATTTCTAAAACTACTGATAATGAAGTAGGTGATGGAACAACTTCAGCTGTTGTTTTAGCCGGTGCATTATTAGAACACGCTGAATCATTAATTGATCAAGATGTTCATCCAACAATTATTGTTGATGGATACAAAAAAGCAGCTAGAAAATCAAAAGAATATCTTGAAGAAATAGCTGATTCAATTTCTCCAGTTGACAAAAACATGTTAAACAAAATTGCAAAAACTTCAATGCAAACTAAATTAGTTAGAAAAGATTCTGATTTACTTGCAGACATTATTGTCAAATCTGTAGTTGCTGTTTCTGAAAAACAAGGTGAAACTTATGATGTTGATATTGATGATATCAAAGTAGAAAAGAAAGCAGGAGGTTCTATTAAAAATTCAATGATTATTCAGGGAATTGTATTGGACAAAGAAGTTGTTCATGGAGGCATGCCTAGAAAAATTACAGACGCAAAAATTGCATTACTTAACACTGCATTAGAAATTAGTAAAACTGAAACTGATGCAAAAATTAACATATCAAATCCTCAACAACTAAAATCATTTTTAGATGAAGAAAATAGAATGCTAAAAACAATGGTTGACAAAGTAATTGGTTCTGGTGCAAATGTTGTTTTGTGTCAAAAAGGACTTGATGATATGGCACAACATTACTTAGCAAAAGCAGGAATAATTGCAGTTAGAAGAATTAAAGAAAGTGATCTTACTAAACTTGCAAAAGCTACAGGTGCTAGAATTGTTACAAATTTGGATGATTTATTTGAAAAAGATTTAGGTAGTGCTGAAGTTGTAGAAGAAAGAAAAATTGAAGAAGATAAATGGGTATTTGTTGAAGGATGTAAACATCCAAAATCTGTAACTTTACTTTTACGTGGTGGTTCACAAAGAGTAGTTGATGAAGTTGAACGTTCTGTTCATGACGCATTAATGGTAGTAAAAGATGTAATTTTAAAACCACAAATTGTTGCTGGAGGTGGTGCTCCTGAAACATATGCCTCAACAAAACTCAGAAGTTGGGCAAAATCATTAGAAGGAAGAGAACAATTAGCTGCAGAAAAATTTGCAGATGCTTTAGAATCAATTCCATTAACACTTTCTGAAAATGCAGGAATGGATCCAATTGACACTCTTACTGTTTTACGTTCTAAACAGCAGAAAGGAGAAAAGTGGACTGGAATTGACGTTATGAAAGGCAAAATTGGAAATATGAAATCAAGTGACATTATTGAACCATTAGCAGTTAAACTTCAAATCGTTTCAGCAGCAGCTGAAGCAGCATGTATGATTCTTAGAATCGACGATGTTATCGCTACCCAAAGTTCTGGTGGTGGCGGTGGAGGAGAAGGAGGAATGCCACCTGGAATGCCACCTGGAATGGGTGGAATGGGTGGAATGCCACCTGGAATGGGTGGAATGCCTGATATGGGCGGAATGATGTAAAATTCATTAGAAAAATTTTCTTACTTCAAAAGTTTATTTGATAAATAATTTACGAAATATTATGACTAATGCTTCATCAAAAATGTTATCGAGTTTTAAGTATGGTTATCTAATTGTATTTTTTGCATTACTATCTGGAATTTTTTATCCAATAATTACTGATACAAGTTTTGAACCAGTAATAAGTGGAATTTTAGTTTTATTTCTAGGTCTAGCTGGTGGAGTTTTATTGTACAGAGCTACAACATCTGAAACAAAAAGAGAAATATTTTTTGGAAGTGGATTTGTCTTAATTGGAATTTCACTATATTTTATTTTTCAATTAACTGGAAGAGTTTAGACATCAAAGTAAAGATAAAATTCATGAGGATGTGGTCTAATTGCAATTTCTCTTTGATCTCTTCTTTCTAATTCAATAATTTTATCAATTACATCATTCGTATAGATTGGATTCAAGAATTTTCTATCACTTTCTAATTCATCTAATGCTTCGCCTAAGCTTTTTGGAAGAACTCCAATTCCACGTTTTGCTCTATCTGATTTTGTCATTTTGAATATATCATCTTGAACTTGTTCTCCTGGATCCATTTTCTTTTTAATTCCGTCCATTCCTGCTGCTGTTACTGCAGCAAATACAAGATATGGATTAGATGATGGATCAGGTGCTCTAAATTCTAATCTCTTTAATTTTGAATGTTGTTTTCCTTTCAAATGTTTTGGAACTCTTACTATAGCTGAACGATTTCCTGCACTCCATGCAATATATGCAGGAGCTTCATATCCTGGAACTAATCTGTGATATGAATTTGTAGTTGGGTTACATATTGCAGATAATGCTTTTGCGTGATTAATTATTCCACCACAAAAATATCTGCCAGTTTGACTTAATTCAATATCATCATCAGGATCGTAAAATGCATTTTCCTTTCCTTTCCATAAACTAACATTAACATGCATTCCTGAACCTGCATCCATTGCTATTGGTTTAGGCATACATGTTGCAACTTTTCCATATTTCTGTGCCACATTTTTAATTACATATTTGTAGGATTGTGCAGCATCTGCAGCATTTGTCATATGATCATACATAATATCAATTTCACATTGTCCTGCAGTTGCAACTTCATGGTGATGATTATCACATAAAATTCCAAAATTTTTACTAAGAATATTTACACATTCATTTCGGTATGGTGTAAGAGTATCTGATGGTGTTGTAGGATAATATCCCTCTTGTAGTCCCATTGGATATCCATCTCCATCATTACTCCATGGTGCTTCTTTTGATTCAATTGAATATGATTGTCCTTTGTATGGTGTTAAAACATCCCAGTGAACTTTATCAAAAACAAAAAATTCTACTTCAGGACCCCATGTACTAAAATCAAATCCTTGAGTTTTGATATATTCTTCAGCTTTTTGAGCAATACCTCTAGGATCTCTAGATAATCTTCCTCTATTTTCCCCCCAATAAACATCACAAAGAAGTCTAGCTGTTTTATTTTCAGTCATCCAAGGAATTATTGCAAATGTACTTGGATCTGGTTTTAACAATAAATCTGAATCATCAATAGTTGTAAAACCTACAATTGATGAACCATCTAATTTTGGTAAACCATCTCTCATTTGTTCTGGTGTGAAAGTATTTGCTGAAATTGTAGTATGGTGAAAATGACCAGTTAAACCTGTAAATTGTAAATCAATAAACTGAATTCCTTCATGTTGAATTCTTGAGAATACTTCGTCAGGGGAATACGTAATCTGCATAGCTTTTCCGTGACTGACTTTATATGGCAATTTTATACTTCAATCAAACACAAATACAACCAGCATTTAAGGATTAGGTAGAAATGTCAGAATCAAATCACATTGATATCAATTCATTACATAATACCGTTTTACGAGAAACTGAAAATGATTCTTTATTAGAAATTAAACCTAATTTCTATCGAAACTTATCAGATTTTATTGGAAACTTAAGAAAACAAGAATTTGAAGGCGTAGAAAACAAGATTAAAGAAACAATGATTGAAATGGCCACAGAATTAACATCATTACTTATACACATTAGATTGGAAAAAATTTCTAGCTCTAATGATTATGATATTGGTTATCTTTTAGATGAAGAAAAATTCATTATAGATTCTCAAGATGAACAAAATGAAAGAACAGAAATGATTCTTTCTGCAACAATTAATGGAAAATCAAAATTTCTTGAATCTTTGGCTGAAAATCATAAAATTAAAAAAATTGTTGTTAGATTTCTTGAAAATTTAGATGAAATTGTAGGTGCAGATCTTGAAAAATATGGCCCATTCAAAGTTGAGGACATTGCTACAATTCCATATGAGAACGCTCAGGCTTTAATTGCTAAAAATATTGCAACTAAAGTTAGATGGGAAGATTAGGTAAAAATTATACCTATTATTGATATAAGATATGTCACATACTGGTGTCGATGTAATTGATTTCCTATTTTATACAATTTATCCAGTTATCGGAATTTTTATTGTTGAAATAATTAGTAGATTATTCAAAATCCCCAAATGGATTAAACTCTGGACTCAAGCAATTGTATCTATTGGATTTGGTATTTACTATTGGTTTATCTTACCAGCACCACAAAATTTTCCGTTAACGGCAATGGTTATGTTTGCTTTAGCAATTGCTTTAGTTTATCAGGGTAGAAGGGCAAAAATTTCTCCTGAAAAAAGTCCTTACTAATTCAATTATTTCCCAAAAAATCTTTTGAAAATACTTCCTTTTCCTTTATTCCCATCTCGAATTACTTTTCTTTGTCCAAATCTTTCTGAACGTATTTGTCTTAATTTAACACATCTATGTTCTTCTGGTAGTCTATGTTCAGCACAAAATGGATCTTTACAATAACTACAATGAAATGGCATATCTGTCATATCCCCACAGTACGCACATTTTTCAGATATCATAATTTACTATGATTTTTTTCTTTTAAAAAACTTATTAGAATTTTTCAAGCTTGTTTTAAAAGATTAACAACAAAATTTTCTAAACATTTTTAGTATTGATAAAAAAAAATCTAGTGATTACAAATGATTAATGGAAAGGTTGCAATTATTACTGGAGCAAGTAGTGGAATTGGTGAAGCTACTGCTATAACGCTTGCAAAAGCAGGTGTTAAAGTTGCAATTGGTGCTAGAAGAGTTGATAGATTAGAAGAATTATCCAAAAAAATTATTGCTGAAGGTGGAGAAGTTCACTTTCAAAAATTAGATGTAACAAAACGTGAAGAATGTGACAATTTTGCTAAAGCTGTTTTAGATAAATGGGGTTCAATTGATATTTTAGTAAATAATGCAGGTTTGATGCCATTAAGTTTTTTCAAAAATCTCAAAGTTGATGAATGGGATAGAATGGTTGATGTGAATATTAAAGGTGTGTTATATTGTACAGGCTCAGTAATTTCTCATATGAAAGAAAAAAAATCTGGTCATATAGTTAATCTTTCATCTGTTGCCGGTAGAGTTGTATTTCCAGCTGGTAGTGTTTATTGCGCAACAAAATTTGCTGTAGCTGCATTCACTGAAGGATTAAGACAAGAATTTAGTGTTCGTTCTAATATTAGAGTAACAAGTATTGAACCTGGAATAGTAGCAACTGAATTAACTGATACAATAACAGATGAATCTCTTCAACAATTTGTAGAAAATGGGAAAAAAATGCAAGCTCTACAAGCACAAGATATTGCAAATGCAATTTTGTATGCTGTAGATTCTCCATCACATGTTAATGTCAACGAAGTTTTGATTAGACCTACAACCCAAGAAAAATAGTTGTCAAAAATCCCTCATGTAGTAATTTTAGGTGGAGGATTTGGAGGTCTTTCTGCTGCTAATGAAATAAGAAATTCACTAGATTCATCAAAAGTCAATATTACAATTATAGATAAAAAAGACTGGTTCATGGTTGGTTATGCAAAATTATGGATTATGAATGGAAGCAGAACTTTTGAAAATTCTATTGGTTCATTAAATGAATTACCAAAAAAACAAATTAATTTTATTAAAGATGAAATTATTGAAATTAATACAAAAAATAATTTTGTAAAAACAAAATCTGAAAACATTTTGTTTGATTTTCTAATAATTTCAATGGGGGCAGTATTAGCACCAGAAAAAATTCCTGGTTTAAGAGATAATGGATTTAACTTGTATGATCATAACCAATTGAATCAAATTAATGAAAAATTAAATAAAATACAGTCAGGAAAAATTGCTATTGTTATAATGGGAATGCCTTACAAGTGTCCCCCTGCACCTTTTGAGGCTAGTTTACTAGTTGATTCCATGCTTAGAAAAAGAGGAATAAGAAATTCTGTCCAAATTGATTTTTTTAGTCCTGCACCAATTACACTACCAGCAGCAGGACCAGAAGTTAGTAAACAAATTCTTGATTTAATAAATTCAGAAAAAATAACTTTTCATAATTCAGAAAAAATTAAAGAAGTAAAACCAAAAAAACTAATTTTTGAAAATAATGAATATGATTTTGATATTTTATTAGCAATACCACCACATATTGCTCCATCAGTAATTTATAATTCTAATTTGGCATCAGAACCCGGTTTTATTCCAATTGATAGGGATTGTAAAACACCATTTGAAAATATTTTTGCTATAGGTGATGTTACAACTTTGGCAGTTACTGATTTAATTTCAGTTCCTAAAGCTGGAATTTTTGCAGAAGGTGAAGGGATTACAGTAGCAAAAAATATTATTTCAGAAATTGAATGTAATGATAAATCAGTTTTATTTGATGGAAAAGGAGGGTGCTTTTTAGAATCTGGTAGAGAGACTGCATCAATAATTGAAGTTGACATGTTTACAAATCAAAAACCATCGACTAAATTAACAGAATCAACATCTGAAAATCTTTCTAAAAAAATAAATTTTGAAAAAGAAAGACTGTCAAAATGGTTATAAATTAATCATCATTTTCTTTTTCTTTAGTTAGATGTTCAAGAATTGCTTTAACTTCAACACCTAAATCTTGATCATTTTTTGACAGATTCAGTTTTTCAGCTATACTGTTTTTGAAATTCTGATCTTCTATCTCTATACTTCTTTTTTGAACACAATCTGTATGATCTTTATCTGTAGCTGAAATTTTATGACAAATATTACAAATTTTCACTATTGTTAATTCTAGATAGGACGATTTAATAATTTCATTTTGTGCCTGTGAATTTAGGGATCGTAGTCTAGCTTGGTATGATACTAGCCTGGGGGGCTAGTGGTCGCAGGTTCAAATCCTGCCGATCCCATTATAATTTTAAAATTTTAAGCAAGGTTTCAAAGTTTTCTCGTGTTTTTTCTTGTTTATAATTTTTCAACGCAAGAATAATTTTCTCTTTAGAGGAATTTTTGTAAATTTTTTGAGTTTGTTTTGCAATACCTGAACCAATAAAAAATGCTTGAGTAATTGATGTAACATTAGATGGTCTTCTTTTTGTGCTAGAGCTTTCAAAATCAATTAAAGTTGCTTTGTTTTTTCCAACAATCACATGTTTTGAAATATTACTCAATTCTCCATGATCAAATTCAATTTGATCTAATCTATAACAATCTTCTAAAACATTTTTAATTGTAGACTTCAATTTTTTTGCACTACCCGAACCCTTTAACATATCAATCCATTCGCTAAATTTTTCTCCCTCAATGTATTCCATAACTAAGAAATTTTTACTAACATCAATCATTTTAGGACCGACGTTAACCGTATTTACTAAATTTAATAATATTGATTCATTTTTCATATTTTCTCTTTGAGAATCAGTCCGTCTAACTTTTAATGCAACTTCCTTGTTTCCTCTTTTTGCAAGTACAACAACTCCAACGTATCCTTTTCCTAATATTTCTAAACTTCCAATTGTAGTAGGACCTGTTAAACAAATTGATTTAATTTTTAATTTTTCTAATTCATTAATTCTTGATTTAATTTGACGATTAGTTGCATTTGGATATCCTAAAATTTTTGAGTGTGGTTCCTCTGTAAATTTTTTAATTGAAATGAAGGAGTGTGCCATCTACTGAAATCACTTCAGATATCTCCTCTTTAATTGATTTACTAAGAGTCTTATTTCCTAAAAATACCTTATACCCTCGTTTAAAATCACTATGAAGACCTTTTGGTATGCCTACATTGAGATTTTTTTTCAAAAATTCTTTCATAAATTTTTCAGCATTAACATGCTTTCTTTTTTCTAATGAAATTATTTTTCCATCATTTCCAATCCATACTAATTCACTATCCTTAAGATTTTTAGAAATGAAACTATGTGAGCCATCATTTCTAAAAAATTCTGGGCCTTTTTTTTGATATATTTCGCTAATAATTGTAGATTCTAAGAAGAATATCAGATATGCGTCTATTTGTTCATCTGTATGTGCTTTACTTCTAACTACAGTGAATCCTCCTAATTCTAATTGTGTGGACAATGTTGATGTTGCTCTTTTAATTTGCCCCCAAATAATATCCGGACTTCTAATTTTAAATTCAAATTTTACAATTAGTAAATTATTCCAAAATTTATTTGATATTTTTGATTTTTTATTTTTAAAAAATTCTAAACTTGGTTTATTTTTAAATGCCCTACAACTAAGAATAAATTTTCCAATATTTTCATTTGAAATTGCAGCAGCTAAATTTCTATTACCATCAATTGGATCAATCACTACTATTGCTGTATCAAATGATTTTGATGTTTTTCCAATGATTTGTTTTTCCTTAATTTTTATTATTGATTTTATTAAATTTTCAAAACTTCCATATTGTAAAATTAAAACTTCGGAAATATATCCACTAAAACCTTGTTTTGCAATTTCTGCACCATAAATTTTATTTGATTTTAAAAATGTCTTTAAAATTCTAACTTCATTTCTCATTTTTCTTGTTAATGATTTTTTCATAAATTTAGTATGAAATGGTGACCTATCTGCAGCACTTTTCCATTCACCAATTTTAACATCATAACATGGTACTATGTTTATTTTTGTATCCTTAATTTTTGCCTCAACATAAGGATGTTGAGAATATCTAACATATGGAGAATATTTTTTTAATGATTCAAAACCTATTTTCTTTGAAATATTTTCTAATTTCTCCTCAGAAATATTTTTTTTAAATTTAATAAAAATATCAATATCTGCATTTTTTGATAACCATGTATCTTTAGCGTATGAGCCTCCAAATTCTAATTCTACTACTTCAGAATATTTTTGAATCTCTTTTTCAACTAATTTGTATACCTTATCTGCAATCTCTTTTTTTGATTTTTGAATTATTTTAGATGGAATTGTTGTTTTTGCAATTTTAGAAATAATTTCTTTCATTATTTTATCACTAATTATTTTTTATTTGATTTTATATTAATTTCATTATTTTTACATATTATCTAATAGTTAACTTCATAGACGAGTATTTTTTTTGATATATGTTGAATAAATTACTTGTATGTTTAACAGGCATGCCTGGTGCTGGTAAATCTACAATTGCTGATGGTTTGAAACCTAAAGGTTATGAAATAATTAACTTGGGAAATGCTGTAAGAGAAGAGGCAAAAAAAAGGAATTTAGATCCAACCAGAGAGAATCTTGGAAAATTAATGTTAGAATTAAGAGAGAATAATGGAGCTGGTGCAATAGCTGAACTTGCCAAACCAATTATAGAATCGTCTAATGCAAATGTATTGTTAATTGATGGAGTTAGATCTAATGATGAAATACAAGTACTTAGAAAATTGGGAACTGTAAAATTATTAGCAATTCATGCTTCAACTGACACTAGATTTAATTTCTTACAAAAAAGAGGACGTTCTGATGATCCACAAACGAAAGAACATTTCAATGAAAGAGATGATCGTGAGTTAGGTGTTGGTGTTAGTAATTCGATTGCACTATCTGATTTTGCAATATCAAATATTGGTTTAACTAAAGATGAATTGATAAAAAAATCTTATGATATAATTCAAAGATGGGTTGAATGAATACTCCTAATCTTAGTTGCAAAATAGAAATGTTTTGTACAATAAATCCCTCTGAATCTATAGAAAAAGTTGAACAAACAATTTCTAGTATTTTTCCATATTCAGTTATTAAAAACAATGAATTTACCATCAATGCAATTTCTAAAGAATTAAGATCATTTGAAAAAATCTATCACTTTGTTCATAATAATAAGTTACAAAAAAATTTTTTGCGTTCTTTAGAAGACAATTTAGAAAATGATACTACTTGGTTTTATCTTAATAAACAAGCTGCATTTGTTGAGCAAATTGCAATTTGTGAGGAATTTGATGAATCTCCATTGGGACCAATTAAAGTCACTTTGACATCTTCAAATATTGATAGAATTATTGATTGGATTGTGTTTGATTAAATAAAATTAGTTAAGAAAATCAACCCATTTTTGATTATTTTTTTTAGTTTGAATTTAAAATCAATTTTTTAGGATTATAATGAAATGTTGATAAAATTAGGAATAATTGTATCTGTTATAGTTCTAGGAGGAATGATATTTTCAACAGAAATTACCTCATTGTTTCCTAATACTTCTGCATTATTAGCTGATTCTTTAAAAGATGATATTACTTCATTAAATGCTAAAGTAACTGATTCTACTGAAAATAGATTAGATTCTTCAATAGATAAAACAATTCAAAGTGTTAGTGATAGTGTGTATGAAGGAATTACTGATACTGGAGACAAATTAGTAGAAAATGTAAATGAAAAAATTTCTGAAGGAATTACTGATACTGGAGACAAATTAGTAGAAAATGTAAATGAAAAAATTTCTGAAGGAATTACTGATACTGGAGACAAATTAGTAGAAAATGTAAATGAAAAAATTTCTGAAGGAATTACTGATACTGGAGACAAATTAGTAGAAAATGTAAATTTAGAATCATCCACAGGAGTTTTAGTAAATGAAGTATCTGGATTTGATCCTTTTAGTTTCATTAAAAATTTATTTCAAATTAATTAATTTCTACTTCTAAAAGATCTTTTGCTGTAATTACTGAATTATGAATTTTTTCTGCTTCCATTTTATGTTGTAATTCATCTTTATATCTTGCAGAAAAATGTGTTAAAATTAGATTTTTTACCTCTGCATTTTTACTTAATTCTGCAGCTTGTTTTGCAGTTGAATGACAAGTATCTAAAGCTCTTTGTTTTTCTTCTTCAATAAATGTAGAATCAAAAACTAAATAATCACATTGATAAAAAAATTCTTCTAATTTTTTTGTAGGCATTGTATCTCCTGATATTCCTATTTTTTTACCTGGACGTTTTTCACCTAATACTTGTTCTGGTTTAATTATTTTTTCATTACTTGTTATTTCTTCCCCATTTTGCAATTTATTCCATAATTCTCCTTCAGGTATGCCTAATTCTTTTGCTTTTTCAACATTAAATCTACCTGGTTTATCTTTTTCTTCAAATAAATATGAAAATGCTGTTATAGAATGATTGGCTTTTGTTGTATGAATTAAATATTTTTTATTTTCAAATATTTTTCCTTCGCTAATAATATTAATTAAAATAGAAAATGGTAATCCAAAATTTAATACCTTAATGTTTGCTGCAAGAAATTCATCAATTCCTTTAGGACCAAAAATTTCTAATGACTCAGTTCTATTTTGCATTGACATTGTTTGTAATAATCCTAAAATTCCCACACAATGATCTCCATGCAAATGTGTAACAAACAATTTCATTTTTTTATTCCACCCTAAACCTGATTTCATATATGCAATTTGTGCAGCTTCACCAGCATCAAACATTAGAATTTCACCTTCTTTTTCTAAACATATGCAGGATAATCCTCTTCTTTCTGTTGGTTGTGCAGCTGATGTTCCTAAAAAAACTAGTTTCATTTAATCAAAATAGTTCTTGTCAGACTTTTATGCCTATAGATCTGATATTTTTTTAATCCTTTTAATTTCATTTTAGGATCTAATTCTTTTTTGAACATCACTGCAATTTTTTTATTTTTAGGCACAATTGACATAAATCTTTTTAGAATTTCTTCAGGTTTTTCTGAAGTTTTTGAAGATTTCCCATATGGCAAATCAGTTACAATTGCATCAAAATTATTTGAAATTTTCACTAATTCTTGAAAATCAGATTTTAAAACTTTGGAATTATAATTATTTAATCCAAGATTTTCTTTTGTCAAATTGCACATTTTTTCATCAAAATCAATTCCTATAGCGTTAATGCCCATAGATTCAGATTCAAGTAATGTTGTGCCTGTACCACAAAATGGATCACATACAGTTTCACCTTTTTTCAATCCTGTTAAATTTATCATCACTCTTGTTAATTTCCAATCTAGTTCATGAGGATATTTTTTTGATTTTTTAGGTCGCTTTTTATTTTCACTTTTTTCTGAAAAACCAAAAAAATTTTCTGTGTTTGTGAAAATTAAATATACTGTAATTTCAGGATTTTTTAAATTCACTTTTGCTTGTGTGAATTTTGATATCATATCCCCCATAGATTTTTCTAATTCTAATACATCTAATTGATTTGATGATAGATTAATTACTCTACACACAAAACTTTGTGTATTTTTTAATACTTGAAAATTTTCTTCATCTAAAAAAAGTCCTGACATTTTTCTTAGTATTTGTCCAGATGTTTTAACAAATGTGGCACGTTCAGATATTTTTTTCCAATTAGTTTTTGATTGAACAACTATTAAATTTGAAATAATTTTTATTTTAGCAAATCGATCAAACGTTCTTGTTATTGTAGTAATTTCATCAGCTGCAAGTTCTAAATAATCTTTTGATAAAATAAAAAAACTTTCTGGCATCACATTATTGCCTTTGCAATAGTATTTGAAATATCTACTTTTGATGTTTTACCTGGAATTGTATTTGTACTAATAATACTTGTTACTCCAGCTTTTCTAATTTTCTTTTCTGCATTATTCATTAATAATGCATGTGTACATGCAACATAGATTCTTTTAGATTTTTGTTTCTTAAGAAATTGTGTAGCTTTGATTATACTACCTCCAGTACTAATCATATCATCAACTAAAATTAAATCTCTATTTTCAACTTCAGACAAATTCTTAGTTTTAATTTTTACTTTACCCGTTTTTCTATCTCTTATTTTTTCTAATGCTATGTAATCAGAATCTAATTCTTTTGCAAATTCTTTTGCTCTCTCTTTACCACCTTGATCAGGTGATACAATTAATGGATTTTTTAGCCTCAATTTTTTAAAATATTTAACAAGATCTGGAATTGCAGTCACATTTTCTGTTTTGACACTAAAATATTTCAATCCAATTAAACTGTGAATATCTACTGCAATTATTTTTGATGCTCCTGCTCCTTTGAATAACTTTGCAAGTACTTTCATTGTTACAATTTCACCTGGTAAAAATTCTCTATCTTGTCTAGCATACCCCATATATGGTACAACAACATCCACTTGAGATGAATTTTCTTTTGCTTTTGTGATTAGCGATAATGTATGAACCAAATTGGAATCTACTGGTGGAAAAATTGATTGTATGACAATCGATCTCTTTTTTGAAATTTTTCCAATTAAAGTAATTTTACTTTCACCATCAGGAAATATTCTAATTTCTGATTTAACCAAATTTGCCTTTATTTTTTTAGCAACTTTCTTTGCTAAATCTTCTGAAGTTTTTCCTGAAATAACTGATATTTGACTCAATAAGAAAATATGATTTGAAGGGATTCTTAAGTTTTGAGAAATTTTTCTTATTCGTCGCCTTCTCCACGACCTAAATCACCTAATCCATATTCATCAATTACTTTATTTCTGAACTCATCTTTTTCATCAATTTCTATTTGCTCCTTCTTTTCATCTCCTTGATAGACAGTTCTAATTGGCCATGGAATTCTAATATCGTACTTTTTAAATTCTTCATACATAATCATTCTTAGATCTGTTTTTGTCTTAAATTGCGAGCCATAATCTTTTACGTATAACCACATTGAAAAATCCAAAGCAGAATCATTGAATTGATTAAATCGTACAACTGGTTGAGATATATCTACATGTAAGTCCTTATCACAACCACAACTTGATTTATTTTCATCCAAATATGGACATCTATTTTGTCGAACAAGGTGTCTTCCTTTAGCATCTTTAATTTCACTCATACCACGTTTTCCAATTTTAACTAAAATTGCTGCCACCTGCTTTGGATCATTAAGATATGAAACACCAACTGTAACTAGTGCTGGAACTAACTTGTTTTCTTTTGTATAATTGATAATTTGTGCTGTAACCAACTGTCTTGTAGGAATTATTGCTACTGACTCATGTAATGCATCTCTCACATATGTAACTCTAGGTGTTATTTTATGAACAATTCCATTATAGCCAGATTCTAATTGAACTCTTTCTCCTTCTTTGAAAATATTGTCTTTTCTAATCATCAAGTAGGCAAAATAATTTTGCATCGTTTCTTGTAGGGCTAAACCGATACCAATTGCAAGTCCGCCTGTAGCTGTTGCTAACACAAACAAATCTACTCCCCACCAAGACACAACTCCTAAAATTGTTGCAAGAAAAATCCCTACTGGCAAAATTTGTTTAAACGATTTGGGAATTCCTTCTCTTTTCTTCCGTGCATATCCAGGTGGCCTATTACTAGGAATTAATGGCTCAAAACCATTAATTCTCTTTTCTTCTCTCCATATGTCAATTGCAAATATTTCATCAGGTTTTGTTCCTGGTTTTAACTTTCTCCCTGATTGATTATTTCCAGTAACACAATTGTTAAAATATTTTAAATATTTAGCTCTTTCAGATTCTTTCCATTTTTGAAATGGATTAGTAATTAATTTTTCATAACTTCCAATAGGATTTCCCTTTGAATTACGATATTGCTCTAATTGGATAATTCCTTCCTTTGTTTTACATAATTTTTTAAATTCTTCATCTGTAAAATCTTCTGGTGTAACTGTAGGCGGAACCCACTTGTATAACTTATGAAAAAGATCATCATCATCAGAAAAACCTTGCATATCATACCACATACCAAAATCTTGTTTTTCAAGAATTGATTTGTCACGTTTTGTAAGCATAATAGGTATTAAATGAGAAACAGTATATCCTATAACTAAAATATTAAAAGTATTGAGAATTTTTGCAAAAGTTTCTTCTGGAGTTAATTCCATTGTTAATGAATTAGAATCATTTTCAAATAATTCTGAAGTTTGAATATATGCATTTGTTGATGAAATTAATGCAATTGCGAAAAATGGTAGTACTGCATTTTGTACAAATTTTGATAAATGTGGTCTAGTGTAAAAAATTTTTTTTGATTTAATTAATGACGAAAATTTTCTATATGCAGCAGCAATTGCAATTATTCCAACTATCATGATGATAAATGCTAATTGAAGTGATTCTGACGATGCCAATAACTGTGAAACAGTTTCAAATTCGCCAACAGAAATTTGTGAAATATCGCCTTCGCTCATAGTTAGTCTTCTTACTTTGTTCTATTTTCTAGAATAAAATGTTAAGCGATCAGGATTATGTAGCAAAAAACTATCAATTATTACTCATTATTTTGTGCCTGAAATTGATGTAACATTTAACAAGGGTTTCAGTACTAGTCTTAAAATGACCTATCAAAAATCAATTTGGAAAGATACTCCTTCTATGAAATCATATACATTATCAAATTTTCGTCAACTTCCACAAATTCAACAACTTTCTGAAGAAAAACAATTTGAGATGGAGGTTGTAGGAAATGTATTACCTTTTAAAGCAAATAATTATGTCGTTGAACAATTAATTGATTGGAATAATATTCCAAATGATCCTATTTTTGTTTTAACATTTCCTCAAAAAGGAATGTTGAAACCTGAACATTATGATCAGATGGCTGATGCATTGAAAAATAATGCTGATAAAAAAGAAATTACAAAGATTGCAAATGAAATTAGATTACAATTAAATCCACATCCTGCAGGCCAAATGGAACTTAATGTTCCAACACTAAAAGATGGTACAAAATTATACGGAATGCAACATAAATACAAAGAAACTTGTTTATTTTTCCCAAGTCAAAGTCAAACTTGTCATGCATATTGTAGCTTTTGTTTTAGATGGCCACAATTTGTTGGAATGGATGAAATGAAATTTGCAATGCAGGAAGGTGAACAACTGGTTCAATATGTAAGAGAACATCCTGAAATTACAGATGTATTATTTACAGGAGGTGATCCAATGATCATGAAAGCAAAAATCTTTTCAAAATATATAGATGCAATAATCGATGCTAATCTTCCTAATCTTAAAACTATTCGAATCGGAACGAAAGCTCTTGCATATTGGCCTTACAAGTTTTTGACAGATTCAGATTCTCAAGAAATGTTACAAGTTTTTAAGAAAATCACTGATAGTGGTTTGCATCTTGCATTTATGGCTCATTTCAATCATCTAAATGAACTATCTACACCTGCTGTAAAAGATGCAATTAAAGAAGTTAGAAAAACAGGAGCTCAAATTAGAACTCAATCACCTCTTTTAACACATATCAACGATGATGCAGAAATGTGGGCAAAAATGTGGACAAAACAAGTTGAATTAGGTTGTATTCCATATTACATGTTTGTAGTTAGAGATACAGGAGCTCAACATTACTTTGGAATTTCTTTAATTAAAGCACATGAAATTTTTAGAAAAGCATACTCTTCGGTTAGTGGTATTGCCAGAACTGTTCGTGGACCAAGTATGTCTGCAACACCTGGAAAAGTCCATGTTATGGGAACTACAAATGTAAATAATCAGAAAGCGATTGTTTTGAGATTCATACAAGGCCGAAATCCTGATTGGGTAGATATACCATTTTTCGCAAAATATGATGAAAATGCAATCTGGCTAGATGATTTAAAGCCCATATCTGATGAAAAATTCTTCTTTGAGGAAGGAATGATGGAATTCCAAAAAAATAAACTCAATTGAGAGTTTTTACCCTAAAATTTACCTGACTTTATTGCCAATTCTATCTTACTAGATAACATTAGTAAAATAATTTTTAAGATTTAGTAATTGAATTCAAAACAAGTACTACAAACTATTGAAGATGAAAAAATCTCTTTCATTGATTTTTGGTTTGTAGATATTTTTGGTGAACTTCATAATGTTGGAATGCCTAGTTATGCAGTTGATGAAACTAGTTTTGTAAATGGTCTTGAAAAACTAGATGCCAGTTCAATCGTTGGATTCAAATCTGTTAATAATTCTGATATGATTTTAATGCCTGATCCAAATTCATTTAAAATTTTACCAAATGATTATGATCCAGGACATAGAAAAAATGCAAGAATCTTCTGTGATCTTTATGATGGTAGTACAAACAAAGAAGATCGATACAATAGAGATTCTAGAGGAATTGCACACAAGTCCGCTGAAAAACTTGGGGAATTTGGATTTACTCACACAAATTGGGGTCCTGAAATTGAATTCTTTGTTTTTGATTCAATCAATGTTTATCCATCACCATATGCTGCAACCCATTCAGGTGGTGGTTCAGGTTATTCTATTGAATCTAAAGAATCACCATGGGCTAAAGGAAATGTCAGTACTGCTATAGATATCAAAGAAGGATATTATCCATCACAACCAAAAGATACACTTGAAGGATTCAGAAAAGATGTATGTGATGATTTGTATAATTATTTTGGAATAAAAATAGAAGCTGAACATCATGAAGTTGCAACTTCAGGTCAATGTGAAATTAATTTAGTTTATGATGAAATGATTGGAATGGCTGATAACGTTATTGCAGTTAAAAATTTAGTTAAAGTCAAAGCTAAAAGAAAAAATAAAGTTGCAACCTTTATGCCAAAACCAATTTTTGGTGATAATGCATCAGCTATGCATACACATCAGAGTTTATGGAAAGATAATACGAATGCAATGTATGATCATGATGATGAAGTTGCTCAAATGAGTCAAACTGGTAGATATTATGTAGGTGGAATACTTAGTCATGCATCAGCACTATGTGCTATTTCAAATCCTACAACTAATTCTTACAAAAGACTTGTTCCTGGATTTGAGGCACCAGTCAATGTTTGTTGGGGATTAGCAAATCGTTCAACAGCAATAAGGATTCCAATGTATAATAGAAATCAAGAAAAAAGTAAAAGAATTGAATATCGTGTACCTGATCCTACTGCAAATATCTATCTATTAGAAGCTGCATTACTTTTAGCAGGTCTTGATGGAATAAAAAATAAAATTGATCCTGGAGATCCTATTGAAGAAAATGTTTACAAACTTTCTCCAGAAAAGAAAAGAGAATATAATATTGGTGCATTACCTGTATCACTAAAAGGTTCACTAGATGCTCTAAATAGTGATTCTAACTTTTTAGAAGAAGTTTTTACAAAAGACTTTCTTGAAACTTATTCTGACTTAAAATATAAGGAATATACTGCATTTGCACAAACTCCTACTGCTTGGGAAGTTTCTATGTATGCAGATGCTTAGTGGTACAAATCTCAAAAATAACATTTTTAAAATTAGATTTTAATTTTTTATTATGAATTACAAATTTCTTTTACTTTCATTACTAGTTATTCCTAGTTTTGCTGGAATTGCATATGGACATACAGTTGATGCAGTTGGAGAATATCGTGTAGAAATTGGTTGGATGAATGAACCTGTTATGTCAGGTGAGACCAATGGACTTGAATTGTATGTTAGTCCGTTAGAAGCATGCCCTGACATTCCAATTCCACTAGAATGTGCAAATTCTCAAGAATTTAAAAATGGTATTGAAGGATTAAAAAAATTATTAAAAATTCAATTTGTATATGATAAAACTCAAACAATTACTCTACCATTTGTAGCAGATCATGATATTCCAGGAAAATATTATGCCTTCATCACTCCTACTGTATCAGGATATTTTCAGGCAAATCTAATTGGAAAAATATTAGAAACACCTGTCAATTTGTCTATGCATCCTCCACCAATTGCAGAAAGATCATATATTGAATTTCCTCAATCTGCTGATTTAGCTTTAACTGAAGTAATTGATGATAATTCAAAACTTGAACAAAGAATTGCTTCATTAGAAAATACCATTAAAACTCTAGAAAATTTTAATGATGAAAAACAGAATGAAATAGATGGAGCATATGTAGTAGTATTGCCAATTGCAATTATTGGTATTATAATAGCAATTATTGCTTTGTTAAAAACAAGAAAAAATTAACTCTACGAGTATTTTTTATATAATTTCCAAATCATTGATATGTTGTAATGTGAAAAACTACAAGTATAGGAAAATGATTATACATCCTAACTAGGTTGATAAAAAATGGTAGAATCTAATTATGATATTTTAGGTATTGTAGAAGGAACTACTGAAAAAGACATTAGAGATGCATTTAGAAGATTGGCTTTACAATTCCACTCAGATCGAGGTGGAGAAAATGAACAATTTATTAAAATCAAACAGGCATACGACGATCTAAAAATTGGAAAAAAATATCCCGACACGGATATTGAGAAGATAAAAAATTCTAGAGTTTATTCTGATGAAAGTGAAGAAGATGTTAGAAGAAAAAATCAGATTTTAGGTCAAGAATTATCTAAGGAAATGAAAACTGCTGAAGAATGGGCATCAGCTTTAAATCGTTCAAACGTAACTGCTACTAGATTATTTGGTTCAAAAACTCTTGGTGAAATTGAACTAGAAAGAAAAGCAACTGGTACTTTATCAATTAAAGGTAATTTTATGGCTGGAAGTTTAACTTATGACGGACCTATAATTATGCAAGGAAGTATCACTAGTCCTTCTTGGACTCAAGAGTATAAAACAAATATCCATTTAATGAAAGGTGATTTTAAATTTATTGAACCATTAGAAAATAAATATAAAATTGAAAATGGTGCAGAAATTATCGTAGATAATGGAAATGTTGTTGTAGGTAATATTTATGGTAGAAAATTTAGAGTTGAGGATAAAGAAGGTAGAGTTGGAGTTTTTCAAATTCAAGAACATAGAACAACTATTTCTGCACCAGAAGGAAAAATTGTTGCTGAAAATGTTGTAAACACTGTATCTCTTGTAGCAGATTCAATTATTGTTTTAAATGTTGAAGAGGATGCAATTCTTTCTGCACGCGAAATTTTATTTTATGGAAGCAAATTAACATATGATTGTGTAATTAAATTAAAAAAAAATGGTACAATTAGATTTTTTGAAACTTTTTCTATTCAAGGACTAAGTGGGGATGCAATAATTGAATTAGAAAATGGTAAAAAAATCAGATTGTTTGATCTTAAGACTAAAAAAATCAAAGATTTGGCTGACGAATTTGTTCAACATAAAGATAATTACAATAAAGATGCTACTATGGTAGGGAATGGATTTACTATTACCTATGACATGTTAGATAATCTATCAAAAAAGCCAACTAAGAAATCAACTTCAAATTGGAAATCAAAATTCAATTTTTCTAAAAATTAGATTCGATACAAGTAGACTTAATTGAAAATAATAAAAAGAAATTAAAAATTGTAGAACTAATCTAATCGATTAATTCAGTCCAACCTTTGACGAAGACTGAGTTTTTGTAGAGTGGAACTGGTTGTCCGACTGTAAAGTCCATTGGTCTCATCCAAAAGATTGCTTTTGTTGGGCATACACCGATGCATGCACCATCAGAAATACATCTTTCTGGGTAGAAGACAAATGCTTTGCCTCTTTTCCAGCCTTCAACTGGTTTTACTCTAAGGACATCAGGACCAAGTGTTGTACAGATTTCTACACAGAGTGCGCATCCGATACACATTTGTTCACTTATGTCTGGAATAATTCCTACTGGCATAACAAAATTAAATCGAGATTCATGCTTAATATAATTTTCCTAGATTTTTTGACCTATAACGCCGTTTCAAATTTTATAACGCCGTTTGAACTAGATCGCTTTACTTTTTTCTTTTGACTTATTTTGATCGTTATCAATAATTCTAATTGTAAGTTGGTTTTGAATTTTTTTTAAAAAATATAGATTTGTTTCAGATAATTGCATAATGTGTTTCCCTCCAGGAGATAAAATCCATTCATAATTGTCTTTATTTTTGGCCATTCCAGTCACTACAATTGTACAATCACTTTGTTTACTTAATGATGAAAGCAGCATTAAACATGAATTAACAAATCTGGCAGATTCTAAATCATCAAATAAATTGTAAATTCCATTAAATGAATCAATAATAATAAAAAATTCTTTTTCTGAAATTTTACAAATTATTTCTGATAATTTCTCTTTCCAATCAAGCTTATTTGGTCTAAAAATTTCTAAATTTTCTTTTTCTTTAATCATTTTTGACTCAATATATCCGGAATATAACAAATCCATATCTACAAAAATAATTGGATTCTTTATGGAAAAAATTAATTTATCTAAAAATTCAATTTTATGAAATGCATTTGAACATAAAACTAGACTAGGTACATTTTTTTTAAATTCATTTTGAATATGTTTAAAATCATCATTTAGATTTATCTCAGGATTTTTATCCAACACAAAAGTAGGATTTAACAGATATAATAATGAATTTGATGTCAAAAGATATTTCTGATGATTTTCCTGTATCAAACAAAATCTATTTGAATAATGCATCTGTTTCTTTAATGCCTTCTCAGAGCATTAATGCAATGAATGATTTTCTAATTTTATACAATTCTCTAGGACCTGATTCTAGTGATTCAGCATTATTAATTGAAGAAAAACTCAATAATGTAAGAAAAATTATTGCTAAAATAATTTGTTGTAAACCTGAAGAAGTAATTTTGACTCAAAGTACTACTGATGGAATAAACATTGTTGCAAATGGTTTATCCTTTGATGATTCCTCTAATATCATAATTAGAGGAATGACTCATGAACATCATTCTAATTTTTTTCCGTGGATTAAATTAAAAAATAAAATTTCAGTTAGAAATATTCCAATTGATTCAAATGGATTTTTTAAATTAGATGACTTAAAATCAAATATAGATAATAATACAAAATTATTAGCTATAAGTCATGCTTTGTATAATACTGGTTCTATTTTACCTGTAGAAAAAATTTCTACTGCACTAAAAAAAGAAATTCCATTTTTTATTGATAGTGCACAAACAATTGGATGTATTGGTACACATGATGTCTCAAAATTAGGATGTGATTTTATGTCATTTAATGGTTCCAAATGGTTGTGTGGACCAATGGGAACAGGTTTATTTTATTGTAAAAAGGAATCAAGTGAATTATTAGAACCAAAAACTATTGGAGGAGAGTCTGCAATTATTGAAAATGATAATAATTTAATTTTTAAGGATTTACCTGAAAAGTTTCAAACTGGTTTTAGAAATTATGTTGGGATTGTTGGATTAGAATCCTCAGTAAAATATCTGTTAAATTTTGGTATGGAAAATATTCGTAAAAAAAATCAAAATTTATCTAATCTTTTTAGAGATGAATTAATGAAAATCCCTAATGTTGTCTTATATGGTCCAGAGGATCCTGATAAACGAACCAGTATTATTTCATTTAACATCAAGAATTTTGATTCCGAAAAAATTGTACAAAAATTAGAAAAACAAAATATTATTTTAGCAGTTAGAGAAATAATGGAAAAAAAGATTATTCGTGTATCACCTCATTTTTTTAATAATGAATCAGATATGCTAAAAGTAATTGATGAAATTAAAAAACTATAGATTTTCTTGCTCTTCAATAACCATCATAGTAAGTGTTGATTGAACTTTACTGATTTTTCTAATTTTATTTGTAATTATTCCTCTTAATTTCTCTGCATCATCTGATGAAATCTTTAAAACAATATCATATACTCCATAAACTCCTCTTACTTCATATTTTACATTTTCTTCAGTAAGAATTTCTTTTATTTCATTAATTATTGAAACGTCAGTACCTAAATCTGAATTCAATAATACATAAGCAGTAGGCACAATATAATTTTGATAAAACAGTATTTAACTTTTCATAATTTTAAAATTGATTTTACTTTTTATTTTTTTAAAAGAAATCATTTTCAATATTTTCGTAATGCTAAAAATATAGTATATGGATCATAATAGTATGAGTAAACCAGGTAATATTTGGAGAAAAGTTCATGGAAAAATTACAAAAAAACCTACGAATTTTTCTTGGTTAATTGAAGAAAAATTGGCTGGTTCAGGAATACCTACATCCCTTCATGAATTTGATTGGCTTCTAACTCAAGGCGTAAAATCTATTGTTACTATGACTGAAAACCCTCTACCAGATGAGTGGACTAATAAAATTGATTATCTACATGTCCCAACAGCTGATTTTCATGCTCCTGATATGGAAGGAATAGATTCTGCTGTTGAATTTATTCAAAATCAAATAAAAGATAATCAATCAGTGATGGTTCATTGTGCTGCAGGATTAGGAAGAGCTGGAACAATTCTTGCATGTTATTTTATAAAATATAAAAATTTTTCAGCTAAAGAAGCAATTGAAAAAATTAGAAAAGAAAGACCTGGTTCTATTCAATCAGATGTACAAGAATTAGCAATTAGTTATTACGAAAAATATGTGAGAAATTAGTTATACAAATTCTGAAACTAATTTTCCATCAACGTTTTTAATTTTCAACGTAATGTTTTCTTGAAAATGTAAAGTCAATCCACCTTCAGCATCTGGATCTTCAACCTTTACCAATTCCAACATTTTGAGTTTATCAAATTTTTCCATTCATAATCACCTATTCTGGAATTGATACGGTTTCAATTTTTCCATCAACTGCTTTGATAAACATAAACCTGTTATCTTTAAAGATGAAAGTTATTCCACCTTCTTTATCAGGTTCTTCGACTTCAAGAATTGGTTGTCCTAATAGACCGTCATATTTTGCCATTGTTAATCCAAGAAAAAAGTTCCTTATATCCTAATTGATTACAACTTCTATTTCATTAGAATTATTTTTGATATTGCCTGGTTCAGTAAAATCATGTTTTTGCCATGATGAAAATACTTCAGCTCCTATCTTGTGTTTACCTTTTCCTAAATCAGATGCTTTGAATACAAACTTTTCATTAAAGTCTAAGAATTCTTCTCTAACTTCTTCTTCACTTAGTCTGATAAATGGTTCAAAGTTTTTTGCAATTTGAACCCAAATTCTTCTATCTTTCATTGGATTAACTAATTTTGGATTTCTAGTCCAAAAAATAGCAGCTTTTCGATAAGAATCAATAGTTCTTCCTAATTCCTTCTTTCTAAAACCACCAGATGTCAATTTTACACCATATTTGAGTTTCATTGAAACATCGTTGTTATTGTATGCTTTAGTCCAATTTGCTTCATTGAATGCATCTCTAAGGCCCCCTTCAATAGAAAATTGGACATTTATCTCAATATTTTCATCTGAAGAGTACTCTTCTTTGGATTTTTCTAGTGTTATTTGTGAAATTTTGCTTTCTGTCATGCTATAGTTCATATGATTTATATCCGCAATAAGTGCTTTTTCTGAATACATGAATGCAGAAGTAATCAGTTCAGAACCCAAAGAAATCAGTATTTCTGTCACAGAAACTGATATTGGAGTATTATACATTATCCAACACGAACTCCTAAAGGCCTCAAATGTTGATTTTGCAGGTGTAATTGTCAAACACCCATTAACTAATGAGTGCTGGATGAGAATTAATTCTAGTTCAAAACCATTAACTGAGGTTAAAAAATCAGCAGAATCTGCAATAAAGATGGCTGATGAGTTCAAAGAATTATTTACTTCAAAATTAGGATAATTCACATTGAAATTTTGCCCCAAATGTGATGCTAAATTAAAAAAAGGTGATTCTGGCCTTGAATGTTCCAAAGAAGATTGTGATTATATTGAAAAAGGACAAAAAATAATACAAAAGAAAAAAATTGTTACTGAAGAAGAACCAGATTTTTCACTTCTTGCTTTTGAAGGTGATGAAGGTGAAGAAACTAATCCTACAGTAAAAATTGATTGTGAAAAATGTGGTCATGATGAAGCAGTAGCTTGGATGTTTCAAACTAGAAGTGCTGATGAACCGACTACCAGATTCTATCGTTGTACAAAGTGCAAATATACCTGGCGTGATTACACATAAGGTTTAACTGGAACTTATAGCCAAGAAAATTAAATTGACTTTTGGAGCTAAAACAAATGGTTCAGATGATCTAAAAGCTATCATCTCTGCAATATCCACTTTAGTTGAAGAAGCAACTTTTGTTGCAACAGCAGAAGGAATTTCTTTTAGAGGAATGGATCCTTCTCATGTCGCTTTAATTGATATATCTTGGCCAAATTCAGCATTTGAGAAATATGAATGTGATAGTGATATTAAATTTGGAGTTAGAATAGATGAATTTTCAAAACTTATCAAACGTGCAGATAAAAAAGATAGCATAGAAATTAGTATTTCTGAAGAAAATATGTTACTTGTAACAGTTGGAAAAAATAAAAAATACAAAATTCGTCTTATTGAAAGTTCAGCAACTGACACACCATTACCAAAAATTCCTTATGACTCAAAAATTATTTTAACCTCATCAAAATTTGATAAAATTCTTGGTGACGTACAAGTTGTTTCTGATTATTTAACAATCAATACGTCTGATTCAAAAGGTAATTTTTCTGGAAAGGGCGATTCAGGTGAAGTAATAATTGATCTTGATAAAGATGCTGATGATATTGAGGAAATCTCTTCAAAATCTGATAGTGAAGGTACTTACAGCCTTGAATATCTCAATCCTGTTGTTAAAGCTGTAGGCAGTAATGCTGGATTTATCACATGTGAATTTTCTAGTGCAAAACCACTCAGAATTGAGTTTAAAGTTGCAAATATAGGAAGAATCCACTTTTATCTTGCTCCACGCGTGGAAAGTTAAAGCATTTAAACATTGAATAATTCAGATAGTTTAACTTGAAACTTGTTTTAAAATACGGTGGAACATCAATATCTAACACAAAAGATATTCAATCAGTTGCCAAACATGTAATTTCATTATCCAAAAAAAATCAACTTGTGATAGTCTGTTCAGCAACAAGTGGAACAACAGATGATTTAATTGAAATATCTGAATCTATCAAAAAAGAAAATAAGTCTAAAGCAGAACAACTTGCATCAAAAATTACCAATAGACATAAACAATTAGCAAAACAAACAATCAAAAAATCTGAAATTCAAAAAAAATTGTTAATTAAATTAAATGATGATTTTAAAGAACTTGTTGCACTGATCGATGGATTAGTTTTGTTAGGAGAAGTAACATCTAGATCGATGGATTATTTAATTTCCTTTGGTGAAAGATTTTCTGGGAAATTACTTGCAGCTGCAATAAATGATTTAGGAAAAAAATCTATTCCACTAACTGGAAAAGAAGTAGGTATTGTAACTGATTCCAATTTTAGTGAATCAAAACCACTTATGGATACAACAAGATTAAGAGTTTCAAAAAGTATTGATGCATTATTTTCTAAAAAAACCATTCCTGTAGTAGGTGGATTTTCAGGTGCAGATCAACATGGACACACGACAACATTTGGTAGAGGTGGTTCTGATTATTCAGCTACAATAATTGGTTCTTGCTTAAAAGCAGATGAAATTTGGTTAATGAGTGATGTTGATGGATTAATGACTGCAGATCCAAAAATTGTAAAAAATGCAAAATTACTCAAAGAAGTATCATACACTGAAGCAATTGAAATGGCCTTGTTTGGAGCAAAACAAATTCATCCACGAACATTTGAACCACTTTTAGCAAAAAAAATACCAATGAAAATAAGAAATTCATCTAATGCAAAAAATGAAGGAACTTTAGTTACTTCTTCACCTTCTGCATCTGTAAAAAATACTGTAAAATGTGTTAGTAATATTCGTAATAATGGATTAATCGATATACAAGGTGGAAGTATGATTGGAACACCAGGAACTGCAGCAAAAATATTTGCAACTTTAGCAAAAGCCGGAATTAATGTAATGATGATTTCTCAAAATCCTTCTGAATCTAGTATTACAATTGTAGTAAAAAATTCTGATCTTAACAAGGCTGTTAGTGTTTTAGAAATGGACCTGTTGGGTAAAATCATTAAAAAATTAGAAGTCACTACTGGAGTTTCAATAATCGCATTAATTGGATCAGGAATGAGAGGAACAATTGGTGTTGCATCTAAAGTCTTTGCAGCAATTGAAAAAAATAAAGTAAATGTATCTATGATTACTCAAGGATCATCAGAACTTAATCTTGCATTGGTAGTAAAAAACTCTGATACAAATACTGCTGTACGTGCAATTCATGATGCATTTACACTAGACAAAATCAATTAAGACAAATCATTTAAAGTAATAAAATTAGTCAAAATTATTGAAAAAAATAATTATTATTTTGATAATTGGAATTTTTGTTACTGGAATTGTTTCAGTTTCAACTTTTTCAGATCAATATGTTGATGCAGGATCGACAAAAAAAGTCCATTTCACTCAAACAATCACTTCTTCTCAAGATCCTGGATTAGGTCATGAGGATCATCAACTGGCTCTTGTTTTATCCCCAAATGAAGGTACAATTTATGATGGTTCTATGACATTTACTTCTAGTGAATTAGTTAATGTAATTGTTTTACATGAAATTAGTCAAAATGATGTAAATGGACAAGAAACATGGGCTGTTAATGAAAGTAAAATTTATGGTCTATCTTTACTAAATCCAGAAAAAAAATCAGGATCAATTGAATTTACAGGTGCAGGAGTTGCATTACATTCAACAAACTCAAAAGAATTTACTACAACTGTAAGTGTTGATGGTTGGATTCGAGGACAACCAACCCAAGTACTTGAACAAAAACTTGAATTTCAAAAAGAGGATCCATCATTACTACTTTCACGAACTAATGTTTCTATGGAAATTCCAATGCACAAAGGGATGCATAATGGAAATGAAATTCTTTACATAATTACTGATACAAGTGATGAAGATTATGCTAATATTATTTCAGAAAAACAAGAATTGAATATTCAATTATCAAAATCACTTAAAAATATTCCAGAAAATAATCTACAAAAAATTTTTCTTTTTAAAAATGGAATTAAAGGAGATGGAATTTTTGGCTTTCAAACTGATATTTTTTCTAATACTCCAGAACAATCTGGTTACACTCCATTAGGATCTATAATTGAAGTTACATGGAAATCTGGTCAGAAAGAAATTATTTTTGAATCAGCTGCTGATATTATTGATGCTGAACAATCTGGTAGAATCAAATTTAATGAAACAAATGTAGTCGTAAATACTCCTCAAATAAAGTGGTCAGGTGGACAAATGACTGAACGCTCTGATAAACAAATCAGTAATAAAATGTCATTTTCTGGAGGTCAAATCACTGAAATTAATGAGGATGAATTGATTGTAACTTTTGTTGCGCATAGAAGCTGGGATTCAACTGGAAAAACAATTTACTACATTATTACTGATGTAACCCCTATTGGACCATCAAAATTAATGGGTGTGAAACATTCTCAATCAATGTCAGATCTATTAACGCATTCGTCTATAATTGATCAATACCAATTCAAAAATGGAATTATAGGATCTGGTTCTTTAGACTTTCAACCAGAAATTTTCAATTTTTCTTTAGATGAAGAAAATTATAATCCGATCTCAAAAATATATCTCGTAGAATGGCATGATCCTAAAACAGCACAAATTCTGCAAACAAAATCTGATATTGATTCATTTCATAATGATGATCAAATTACAGTCAGCATTGCACGTCCGTCAAATAGTGAATACATCATAAATTCTCCAATAGTTGATCCATTTCAATAAAAATATCACTAAACGGATAAATTAGTTGAAAAAAAATTATTTTTAATTGACTGGTAAACTCTACATTGTCGGTGTTGGTCCTGGGCATCATGATCATATGACATTTCGAGCAAAAGAAGTAATTTCTGAAAGTGATACAATTGTTGGATACGAAACTTATGTTAATTTAGTACAAGATCTGATAGGAGGAAAAACTATTCATCGATATGCTATGACACAAGAAGTTGAAAGAGCACATCAATGTATTGATCTTGCAAAATCTGGAAAAATTGTTTCCTTGGTATCTAGTGGAGATCCTGGAATTTATGGAATGGCTGGATTAATTTATGAAACTCTTGCAACAACAGGCTGGGATCCTTCTGATGAACTTAAAGTAGAAATTATTCCTGGTGTATCTGCTTTGAATTCATGTGCATCAATTGTTGGTTCACCACTAATGACAGATTTTGCTGTTGTTAGTATGAGTGATTTGATGGTACCTTGGGAGATAATTCAAAAACGTGTTAAATCAGCTGCACAAGGTGATTTTGTACTTGTAATTTACAACCCTAAAAGTCAAAAAAGAATTCATCAATTACAAGATACTCAAAAAATTCTGCTTGAACATAGAAAACCTACTACACCTGTTGCAATAATTAAAAGTGCATATAGAGAATCTGAAACTATTGTAATGACTGATTTAGAAAATTTACTTAATTTTGATGAGGAATTAGGTATGACAAGTACTGTAATTGTTGGTAATTCATCAACATATACTTACAAAGATTTAATGATCAATCCAAGAGGATACAAATCAAAATATAATTTGAAAGAACAAACTAATCCTAATCTAAAAGTTTAGAAACTTTTTTTGATGGCTTCAGAAATTTCATCACTAAGATTTAGTTTTTCTCTTATAGGACTAATCACTTTAACTAGATAGTTTCCAACAGTTTGTTTTAAATCTCCTGGATGCAATTTATTTTCTGCAAAATCTGTATGTAGTTCATTATAATTAGAATAAGAAACATTACCACCATATTTTTCTGGTCTTTCAACATTCATTTCATTAAATTCATGAAAAATTACATTTTTTGCAATTTCTAATACGGGATTACTTTCAACATTTTGTTCCTCACACCAAGATTTACTAATTTTTTTCTTAATTTCATTATCTGTATTGTGAATAAATATGCCTGAGTTTGGATCTGATTTACTCATTTTTCCTAAAACTTGAGAATTATCAGTATCTGCTGGTTTTGATAGTCCTGGTAATAATTTATGGTGAACAGAAACTGGAACTTTCCATTTCATTTTAGGAAAAATTTCTCTTACTAACATGTGAATTTTTCTTTGATCCATTCCTGCATGTGCAATATCTACATCTAAAGAATGAATATCAACTGCTTGCATTGCTGGATACAATAATTTAGCTACATCTATTTTGTTATCGTCCTCAGAACGACCCATTATAGTTAACGTTCGCATTGTTCTAGCAATTGACATATGTTTTGTAAATTTTACAAGCTCAGACCAATATTCTGTTTTTTCCTCATACAATTTAGATCCTAAAACAATTTCTGCATTTGGACAAACCAGTTTGAAAGCATCTTGATAATATTTTGAAACCTTAGAAATTGTATCCCAGTCTCCTCCTAATTTATCATTGATTAGAGTATGCCAATCTGCAAGAAAGATTTTACAATTAACTCCAGCTTTTGCAAAATCATTTATTTTAAAACCGGTACTGATTAGACTACCTAAATGTAAGAAACCAGAAATTTCTAATCCAATGTAATGATTTGGAGATGAATTTGTTTTAAATAATTCAGTTAATTCTTCACGTGTTACAACCTCTTCAGTTGGAGGCTTTTCAATTAAATCTACTTTTTCAATTATATCCAAATCAAAACAACTTTTAAAATCTAAGCCTATAAACATTGTTTCTTAGTAATTCAACAATTTATAGAATTGAATCTTTGAATATAGGTTAAATTCTACTATTTTTATGACTCTTGAAGAAGGATTAGAATTAATTAATAATTATAAAAAAGGATTAGAAAAATTTTTAGAAACCCTGCCTGAACAATCTGTTCAACTAGGCTCAGAAATGATTCAAACACTAACTTTGAATTCTAAAAATCAAATTGCAAATTTGGAAGCAATTGAAAAATCACTCTTACGACCTGCAAAATCTTAATTTATTAAATTTCTAAAAGTATTATTTACAATTTTTTTTATGTTTTCTTAATTCTTCACTGTAATCAAATTCAGCTCCACACGCTCTACATTTTTCTTTTTTCTTATTATGGGCTTTTTCTTGGTGTTTTTTCAATCTTTCAGAATCTGGTAACACGGTTCCACATTTTTTACATTTTAAGTCATTCTTACTTGATCCAAATAGCCCCATTAGTTTACAATGTATCTAATAGTATAAAACATAATTTTATCAAATATTTTTTTGAAATTATTTCAACAAATAAGATTTTTTATTATAATTCTTATTCATCTAAACTTTTTCTAGGTTTTACACTTAGATAAAATGCATGTGCGCTAATTATGAATGCTGCAAGAAATATTTTAGTTGCAAAAACTAAGTTCCATGGACGGTCAGGATCTGGATAAGCTACTAATAATTTATCAATATCTGGTACTACTCCATTTACTACTCCTGCTGTCATTTGTGCATTTAAAACTGTAAAATTGTATAAAACTTCATAAAAAGAAATTATTGCAAACCCAAGCAACATCAATTGAAGTAAGGCCATTCTAGTTCCAACAATTTTATCACCAGCAGTTCGTCTCCAACCAATTCTAGTGCAACAATACCATCCAATTATTGTTGAAAAGAATATCCAAGTTGAAACTCTAGCAAAATTTTCAAATGGAATAGTAGTGTTGTGAATTACTTCTCCCATAACATATGTTCCATGTTCTAACCATTCTAACATTGTAGCATAAACACCAAAAATTAATGATGAAACCATAATTGCACCACAAGTGTAAAAAATGTACAAATAGACTTTGTAACCTGAATCAGTTTTTTCTAAATGTCGTGGTTTCATTCTATGATTTGCCAAATTTTGAAATATAAAAATTCATACCTACTAAACGAGATTTATAGAGTAGTTATTCTACGTAAAATTATTGAAAATACCCATAAACATTCCTTTTGTAGGCAAGGAAGAAATTTCAGTAGTCACATCCATTCTTAAAAATGGAGCTTTAACTTCTTCAGCAAGTCAAGGTGGAAAATATGTTCAAGATTTTGAAAAATCAGTTTCTTCATTTGTGAATTCAAAATACACTGTTGCTGTAAATTCTGGAACGGCAGCATTACAAGCAGCACTATATGCTTTAGACATTAAACATGGTGATGAAGTTTTAATTCCATCTTTTACTTTTGTTGCTACTGCAAATTCTGTACTATCTACTGGTGCAAAACCTATCTTTGTTGATATTTTAAAAGATAATTTTACAATGGATCCAGATCAACTTCAGAAAAAAATTACAAAAAAAACTAAAGCAATTGTTCCTGTCCATCTTTATGGGAATGTTGCTTATTTAGATAAAATTTCTGAGATTGCTAAAAAATTTAACATTCCCATTATAGAAGATTCTGCTCAATCACTTGGTTCTACTTTTAAAAATAAACATACGGGAACATTTTTTGAAATGGGATGTTACAGTATGTATCCTGCAAAAGTTATGACTGCAGGTGAAGGAGGATTTATTGTTACCAACAGCAAAAAATTACGAGATAAATTACTTATGATTAGAAATCATGGAATGGTAAAAGGATATGACAGTAGAATGCTTGGACTTAATTTGAGATTACCTGAAATCAATGCAGCAATTGCAAAAATACAAATGAAAAAATTACCAAAATTTTTACAAGCTAGACAAAAAAATGCAGAACTTTTAACAGAATTACTTTCAAAATCAAATCTTTCTTTACCAATACAAAGAAAGTATGAAAAAGTAAATTGGTATCTTTATACTGTTACTTCACCAAAACGTAATACTCTTTTGAAAAAACTTAATGAAAAAGGAATAGGTGCAGCCTCGTATTATCCAATACCTGTACATAAAACCCCTTTTTACAAATCTAAAATAAAATTACCAATAACTGAGTGGGCTGCTTCAAAAGTTCTTTCTTTACCAATTCATCCTAAAGTGACTACAAAAAATATTGAATTCATCTCAAAATCAATTTTTGAAATACTTTGAACAAACTAAGTGATGCTATTGGAAAAATTTGTGAGGCACTTTTACCCATTCCAGAAGAATTCTATATCGGTAACACAAATTCATCAATTTGTGTGTGTACACTTTCTAGCATTAAATTATTAAAAGAAATAAAAAATTCAAAAATTTTTGAAAATGTTGCAATTGCTGGAAGATTATTTACTGAAAATAAAGGAATTGACTCTATGATAATGCATGTAAATGAAAATAAAAAAATTAAAACAATTATTGTATGTGGAAAAGAAGTTTGGGGTCATAAATCTGGACATTCATTGTTTGAATTATATAAAAATGGGATTGACGATGATAAAAGAATAATTAATTCCACTAGTCCTGAACCATTTCTAACTGTTTCAGAATCACAAATACAGTATTTTCAAAAAGAAATTACTCTTGTAAATTTAATTAATGAAACAAATATTGAATCCATCATTAATGCAATTCAAAAAAACTAGTAACCATTTTTTTGTCTTTCGTGATTAATTTGATTTTTTCTTTTGTATTCGTCTAAAATATCATCAGGGGTTAATTTCAATTCTAATGATGCTTGAACTACAAAATGCCATATGTCAATTAATTCTTCTCTAGCCTCATTTTGATTAAATTCAGTAGGTGTTTTCCACCATTTCCAATTTGTGGTTCTTTGTAATTCAACAGCCTCATGCATTATTGCAGTACATAATGCAGAAACTCTACCTTCTACATCTTTTGGGTATCTATCTAATTTCATTATTTCAGACAAACCTTTCTGAAGTTTGAAAATTTCATCTAATCTATCTTCATTTTTTTCTGACATGATAATTTATTTTTAAAATTATTTACTTAAGTCTTTTTAGAATTGGATCATTTTTTCATATGATTTTATACGTTTTTCAATGTCACCTTTTTTTATTTTTAGTAATCCATCTAAACCATATTTTTCAACTGCAAATGAACCAAGTACATTTCCGTATACTACAGCTTTTTTAATTTCTGAAATTTTTGTTGTTTTTTTACTTGCAAGATATCCAATCATTGCTCCTGCAAATGAATCACCTGCACCTGTTGGGTCTACAACATTTTCTAATGAAAATCCTGCAGTAGGAAAAACTACATCATCATAAAACATCAAGGAACCATGTTCGCCTTTTTTAATTATAACATATTTTGCACCCCATTGTTTCATCTTTTTTGCACATTTGATTAAATTATGTTCTTTAGTTAGCAGCTTAGCTTCTTCATCATTGATTACAACTGCATCAACATTTTTTATCATTTTAATTACTGCACTTCTTTTTGTTGATATCCAAAAATCTATGGTATCACACATTGAAAATTTAACATTATCAAATTCTTTAATTAATTTTGTATTTTGTTCTGGATCATTATTTGCAAGATAAACAAATTGTGATTTTTTATATTCATCTGGTACAATCGGCTTAAAATCTCCAAGTACATTTAATTCTGTTTTTAAAGTAGATCTTGTGCTTAAGGTATTGTCATATTTTCCATCATAACGAAATGTTTTACCTTTGTTGATGGCTAATCCTTGTAAATCTAGATATTTTGACAAAATATTATGATTCTTTTTTGAAAAATCTTCTCCTACAACTGCAATTAGTCCTGTTTTTACAAAATTACTTGATGAAATTGCAGCATATGTTGCTGCTCCTCCTAAAACATTTTTTAGAGTTTTAGTTGGTGTTCTAATTGTATCTAGAGCTGTAGAACCAAAAACAGTAAGCATTAATCAAAAAATAATTTTATTGTATAAATTTCCTTGTTTGCTCTTCATTTGGATAATAATCAAATGGAACATCTATTGATGTAACCAATAAATCATATTTTGTAACTCCTGAAATCTTTACTGATTTGGATTCATCTGAACTAGTATTTGTTGTGAATGTTCCTTCTACTAAACTAGTACTTAGTGGATATAGTGTAAAAGATTCTAAATTACCTTTTCCAACAATTTCATCATCATAAGAAACAAAAAATTCAGTTTTACCTGCTGGTAGTGTTAATAATGATGGATTTTCAAATTTTAATTTAATTTCATAATCTGTCTCATTTTGATTTTCATTAATGATTGTATTTTCAGAAAGATCTACTGATATTTGAGATGCTGATTGAATTTGTGAATATCCTATGATTCCAATTAATAAGAAAAATAGAATTACTGCACTTCTTTTCTTTAATGATGTCATGTTAATACCTCAAAATTTTTTCTTTTAAGGTAAAATTAATAAAAAATCCTAATTATTTGTGTAAAATTTTTGATTTAATCTTAAATCTCATTAGAGCTATCTCAATAAATCAAAATTAACCCAATAATTCTCATTGGCACGAATAAAGCTCAAACTAGGTGAGAATGAAATTGAAGTCGATTCTAGAGATTTCTATGTTGATAATCAAACATTAGGTGAAATTATTGATAATATTTCTCAATATATGCCAGAAAATCAGGCAAAAATTGTTTATGAATCTGATTCCAAACAAATTTCAACTAATATCAATAACGGTTTGGAATCATTAGATGATGCAGAAACATTTGAACCTGAATTTAATGAACCAAAGTATATTCAATCTAGTGAAATTTTATCAAAACTAAAAATTTTAGAAACTAGCAAATTTTTTGATTCACCAAGATCAGTTGGTGAAACTGTTCAACAACTTAGAGAATATGGATGGGCTACAAGTACATTAGATGTTTCAAAAGCATTAGCAAAAATGGCTTTAAATAAAAAATTCATTAAAACTTCAACTGAAAATCAAATCCGTTATTCAATTGAAGCCATTCCATTGTCTAATTAGAAGAATAGTTACATTTTGAGCAATTAGAAAAAATCTCTCCATCTAAATGATCAAAATGTGCATTACATTCTTGACATGTGTGATGCATATCAAAATATCCATCTTTTTCAGTAATTCCTATTTTATTTGATTCCAGATTTGTGCTTTTACACTTTATACAATGACAACCACATTCTATTTTCATAATTTTTTCAGATAATCTATGTATAGTTTCTATATCTATACAAATCATTGGATAAAAAACGTGAAGTTCCAATAGAAATTGATGATCATTTCAAACTTTTTGGTAAAGAACCATGGGAAGTTGAATATGGTGAAAAATGTCCTGTATGTGATGTTAGAATAGATGAATATGGTTTTTGTTCTTGTGGTTCTAGTGGAGACTAAACTTTCTCATTGCTGGAACAGCTAAAATTATCATAAATCCCATTATTAATGGAATAAACATTGAAAATTCTGGAATAACTGTAGTTCCAATAATTGTAACTTGCCCTGTTGTTTCAGGTTTTAAATTTAATGAAACAATACCTCCATCTCTATCAAATTTTGTATATTTAATTTTTTCATCATCTAATAATGTAACATATGGACCTCCTAACAATTCTTCTGACATTGTAATTGTTACAAATTTATTTTCATCATTTACTTGAAAACTAAGACTTTTTTCTGGTTGGTTAAAATTAAAATCTTTAATTTCTGAATCTGTAATTATTTCTACATCAAATTTGCTTTCTTCCCAAATTGCTTCTTTAATTATTTTTGATTCATTTGCATAAAACTCAATTTTTGCATCTCCACCACCATTAACTGCAATTCCTTTTTTATTATCTAAAAATATAATATTATTATTTACAAAAATTAATTCAACTGATTTATCAAAAAGTATAG
>ERZ802830.595-NODE-595-length-36285-cov-6.07367_pt1 | contig 36285 bp, 25 predicted proteins | sample MGYA00345654_ERZ802830 | MGnify/ENA primary metagenome ERZ802830 (study PRJEB30503, sample SAMEA104212375) | marine metagenome | biome: Westerlies Biome; feature: [SRF] surface water layer (ENVO:00010504) within the epipelagic zone...; material: water... | reverse complement strand
TCATCGAATGTGTCCAAGCAGAACGCAAGGCAAAGAAAGCGAACCCCCAAGCGATCAGCTGGTTGCGATCAGGTGCTTCGTGAATGGCGGCGGGCAAGTTGCGATGACCAGGAAAAGCTGGCACAGTTCAAACCGAACCAGACCTCTGACCTGGTGAACAAGGCACTGAAAACATTGCGTTTGGATCAGCGAACCTCTGAATCACAAATACTGAAAGCGTGGACCCACCTCATCGATCCCACCTTGACAGCTCATGCCCAACCGGTCGGAATCCGCAAAGGTACGCTGTTTGTCAACGTGGACAACAGTGTTTGGCTAAGCGAAATAGTAAGGTATCGGCGTGAGGAAATCCTCGAAAGACTCCAGACCTGCTTTGGTAAAGAGATGATACAACGTATCTCTTTCCGGATTGGCTGAGTCGCTTTGAGAATAAGTATTAGTAATCATCATGCAATGAATTCATACCCCCATCCGCGTCGCATTGTTCTCGCTAGCCAATGATTCGCATCCTCATTGTTGATGAATCTTTCCGTTTCGGGATTCCAGTTCAGTTTTCTTCCAAGTCTCATCGCGATCACTCCAAGGTGGCATACAGAAGCAGAACGGTGGCCGATTTCCACATTGCAGATGGGTTGTTTGCGAGTTGAAATACATTCAAAGAAATTACCCATGTGGTTGTCGCTGTGGTAAAGCCTTTTCGCATTTGAGGGGAGGGGAGTATCCAATAAGTCCTGATCGCTCGCCTTGATTTCCCCTCGTGTTACCCAAATCCATCCCTCCGTACCTTCAAACATGATTCCGTGGCGTTTACCCTGTTCACGGACGCGCCCTCCGGAAGGGTTGTCGTCCGCGGTGCTTTCGGTGGTATGTTGCACTCCGTTGGCATAGTTGTAATGGATTTTGTATTCACTCGCTGCGGAGAAACCACCCTCTATCATGCTCACTTTTGGCTTTCCTTCAATGGATACCGGGCCACTGCGGTCTAATCCGAGTCCCCAGAGAACGATATCATGATGGTGTGCGCCCCAATCAGTCATGGTACCTCCTGAATAATCATACCAATATCGAAATGATCCATGCGTACGTTCCCTCACGTATGGCACATCAGGTGTCTGTCCCTTCCAGAATTCCCAGTCCAGAGCTTTTGGCACATCGCTTGAAGCAAAAGGTCCTTCGTTTCTTCCGGCTGGCAGAAAAACCTTCACTTTTTTTACTTTGCCGATTCTACCGTTTCTTACCAATTCACAGGCCAAGCGGAATCTGGCGTCACTTCGTTGCTGACTCCCTGTCTGGAGGATTTTGCTGGTTGCTTTTGATGTGCTTACCAGGCGCTGGCCTTCATCTATTGTCAAGGTCAGTGGCTTTTCACAATAAACATCCTTGCCTGCCCGCATGGCTGCAATCGACACCATCGTGTGCCAATGATCCACTGTCCCGCAAATGACCGCATCGATCGAATCAAGTTCAACGACTTTTCTGAAATCATCATATAATGTTGCTCTGGGGAAATCCTTTGTTCTGGTTTCAGAGAGGCGTTGCTGATCGAGATCACATAATGCGACGATGTTACCAAACTTCGAGGCCAGGCGGGCATCATACCGTCCCATGCCACCGCAACCAATCAAGGCAACATTGGGCTTGCCATTCGCGCTTGCTGTTGAGGATGTTTGCGGCGCTGCCAATAATTCTTCGTTATACCAGTGAGGGAGTGTCGATGTTGCTGTTGCGGTGAGGATCGCTTTTCGCAAAAAAGATCGACGTGATATATTGAGATTGGAGATCATGATAATTATCTTAAGTTCTTTGATTTGACTGGATGGACCATTCAGCGGTTTTCTGGTGTCCAACGGCGAACATTCGGTTTTGCCCGGCATTGAGTTGAAATTGGTGCACATGCATGGGCGCTTCGGGTTCATGAATCGCTTTCTTTGTCGATGTACTCAGGTACATCAGGAAACCCTTGTTGTTTCCTCCCCCGGCAATAAGGTGTGATCCGCCTTGATGGTAATGCATGTCTTCTATGAGGCCTTGGTGAGTGTCACTCTCAAACAAGCCCGTTTGTTGACCGGTAGAAGGATTGAACCACTCGATGCGTGCCTTGCCACCCAATCCGTCCACGTTGCCAACGTGTCCCATTCCCCCCACTGCGAGTTCATTTTGATCAGGCGAAAAGCAAAGCGAGCGAATGCCTCCAATGGATCTTAATCGCTGGACGTCATCGAAGGTATACATGATCGGGGCATGCAGTCTGCGCTTGAGGGTGCCGGAATGTGTGTCCCACAAAAGAATCTCACCGATACGATCTGCGGTGGCCAGGGTTTTGCCATCCGGAGAAAAGGCACATGTGTACAACATGGTTGAAAATCCTTGAGGAGTTTGGTGTGCATGGCCTTGAAGTTCGTGGATCAATTGGCCAGTCCGCGCATTCCAGACTCTGGCCACCATATCGTCTCCCACCGTTGCCAATTGCGTTTCATCGGGTGAGGCTGTGATGTTCCTGATCCATTTTCGATGAGCCAGTCGACTTGAAACCAATCTGCCTTTTTCAAGGTCCCATTCATTCAGTAATCGGTCATAGCCTACTGACCACAGCCGTCCCGCCGCCGACTTCAGGCCGGTCACATAGCTCTGGTGGCCCTGGAGTAGAGAGGGGAGCGGGGAGGATTCATCAGAAAACGGGATGGGGTGAATCGAGTGATCTGAGCTGCCAGCCAGCCAGGTATCCTCGAATCGCTGAAGACAGAAAAGGATATCTTCTCGCTTTTCTTCCTTAACAAGTTTGAATTCCATGGTGGCTTTGGCTGTGAAAAAGTTTGCTGATTTTGCATCTCATCGAGTGCGTCAGGTCAAGATCTGGCGAATGGGTTCAATGCCATAATTAACCAGTGGGATCGGCCGTGGGCCAACGTAGTAGTTCTTATCATGTTGAATTCCCACTGCGTTCAGCATCGTCGCGAACAGTTCGCCCGCACCTACCTCACCCTCAATGACCTCCTTGCCGTGTTTGTCGGTTGCCCCAAAAACGGCTCCGTCTTTGACACCGCAGCCTGACATCAAGGCACTCCATGCCCTTGAAAAATGGTCGCGCCCAAGGCTTGCATTGATTTCAGGGGTGCGTCCAAATTCTCCCATGACGACGACGAGCGTGTGATCGAGCATGCCTCGCTGGCGTAAATCATCCAGCAATGTTGACAAGACATGATCAAGCTCTGGAACCATTTCCTGGTGCGTTTCAAAATTCTGTCCGTGACTGTCCCACCATGCCCGTCCGACCCGAATAAAGGGAACCCCTGATTCAGCCAGCCTGCGAGCCATCAGCATTTGTTTGCCAAACTGGGTAGGGCCATACTTTTCACGGATGGATCTGGGTTCCTTCTCAACATCGAAAAGAGACTCACTGCTCATGAGCCCCTGAGCGCGTGCAAATGCAGAAGCATGACTTTTCACCATATCCGAACTGTGCTGGCTGGCGAATTGTTGACTCAGGACCTGCTGCAGATCCGCTCTTGAAAGATGGGCGATTTCAGAAAGCTCCTGCAATCGTTTCAGATTGGGCGGAGTCATGTGATCCGAAAGTTCCATCGGCGCATAACGAGCTCCAAGAAAACTTGGGGTCAACTTCGAAAAATTCCTTCCTTCAGTTTGAGAATAAAATGAAACGTAATCTGGTACCTTGCTATCTGTGCGAGCCAGCTCTTTTGCCAGTATCGCACCCATATCGGGATACTTGAGAGAAGGCTCATCCTTGCGTCCGCGCATAATCAAGGCAGAGGCTGAATCATGTCCGCTGTCCTTGGTGTTCAATGAACGGATCAGGCATGTCTGGTGCATGCGTTTCGCCATTTTGGGCATCAACTCAGAGATGTGGAGGCCTGGAATGCTGGTAGGTATCGTCGAAAACGGTCCCCCTTTTGGGCTGCCGGGTTTCGGGTCCCAGGTCTCAAATTGACTGGAGCCACCCGCCAACCAAACCAGGATGACGCTACGCCCCTTCGCCTTGAGTTCTCTGGTCATCGGTTCCTGATCGAAAAGGTGTGCGGAGCCAGTATTTCCTATCAGACCACTTGCGCCAGCCATGCTTACCGCCAAACTGTTCATGAACAATCGGCGGCTGAGTTGATGCTCGGAATGTGAGCATTGTCCGGGGGGAGTTTGATCGGGTTTCATGATGCGTTGATTAGTGATTCAGGCGGCTTTCTGGGCTGGTCAATAGTGCCCATACCATGGATTTGAGTTGTGTTGGAAATGTTTCCTTTCCGACATTCAGGAAGGATTTCAGTAATTGAGCTTCTTCCTCCGTTGGGGTGCGATGATAAATATGCAGGTAAGCTTGCTGTATACAGTGGTCAAGATCTCGTTCTTCGGTAAGTGTGTTCAATAATCCAACTGCAGAGGAATCAAACAAAATGGATTGAACTTCTTCTCCGTTGCTCAACTGCAGGGCCTCCTCGACACTGAAATGAAAAGTTTCTGTGGGGCGTTCGAACCACGATCTTACCTTGGAAAGATCCTTGAAGGCTTTTTTTAAGCTCTCCTCGTGTTGGGGGGAAGAAGGATCAGGGTTGTTCTGCCAGTCCGACGGGGAAGTGACACCCATGAGAAGTGCGGTTGCATATTGACGGGGGGTCAGTACGCGGATGTTTGCCACAGCGTAAAGATGTTTCGCAGGACGCTCCGCGCTCTCCCAGGCGCTCGACCTCTGGTAGGCCTGGCTGAGAACAATGCCTCGAATCAATCCGTTCAGGTTGTAATCATGTTCGATGAACCAGAGGGACAGCCACTGCAGTAATTCCGGGTGGGATGGATCATTGTCACCATGCATTTGATCCAATGGTTCTACCAGTCCGGTGCCCATGAGGCGGTGCCATAACCGGTTGACAATGGCTCTGGCAAGATAACCTGCCTGACCTTCAGCCAAGCCAGCCTCGACAAGTCGGCTTCGACGGCTGTAAACGGGTGGGGGAACAGGTTTCTTTTCTTTTTTCAATGATTCCAGAAGTGCTTTTTCGCTTTTTCTTTTCTCATCAGTCCAGTTGCTCAGTGTTTCCTTGATTGCATCTCCTTCTAAAAATTGAAGTGATGCTTTGAGTGTATCCCCTTGAGTGTTTTTATAAGTGACTTGGCCATATTCCTTTTCTGCCACAAAGCCTCCGTTTTCGAAGGTGCGGCCAAAAAAGGATTTCATCCCATAGTAGCGTGCCTGTGTCCAATCGGTGACATTGGGATGATCATGACACTGGGCGCAACTGATGTTGACACCGAAAAAACGCACACTGACGTCATTGGTCAAACGATCGATATCCCGCACACGATCCTTGATAAACTCAGTGGCGCCTTCCGAAGATACATTGGAATAATCTGCCAGAATAATTTCTTTAAATATCTGATCCCAGGCTCTGGATTCACCGAGCGCAGTCTGGAGGTAAGGTTTCAGTTTGCCTTTTTTGCCATCCATCAGCAGCCAATTGAATTCTTCAATCTGTTGTTCAAGGAAACAACTGGTTTGGGAGAGGTAATTTACAAATTCCTCCTTGCGGGTTTTAGACGGATTGAACAAGTAATCATTTCGCTCAGAAGGTGTGGGTGGGCGTCCTGCCAGATCCAGCGTGATGCGACGCAGCCAGGCAGTTTCCGTAGCAGGAGGTGCTGGGATCAGGCTCTGGATCCTTAGCTTCTGAAGGGTGTAATGGTCGATCACTTCCTCAGGTTTGGAACTTAACGGGAGGAGTGATTCAGGCTCGATTTCATCCCACCAGGATTCCGCGTTTTTGGAACTTGCAATGAGTCTGTCAGGAAAAACCGCTCCATCATTGATCCATGTTTCAAAATGCCCCATTTGTTCCGGAGTCAGTGGATCGTCTGGTGGCATTTGAAGATCTTCATCCTCATAATTAATGGCGCTGATCAGCAGGCTCTCCGCTGCATGTCCAGGTTTGATGGCTGGTCCGTTATCGCCACCTTTCATGAGGCCTTGTCGGCTGTCCAGGAACAAACCTCCTTTGGACTTATTTTTTTTGATTGAATGGCACTTGTAACAGGAATCTACCAGGATGGGGCGGATATTGTTTTCGAAGAAGGCCGTTTCATCTGCCAGTTCAGCTGCTTGAATCGGTAATGCGGGGATCAGTGTCAACAATGCAAAGAGAAACGCTATCACTTTCAGTTGAAGCAATAGCATGCACAGACTTTTTTGTCTTTGCAGCTTGTTCATTGGATCTGTTCAATATTGTAACTTTGAAAGTCAGAATCTCAAGTGAATAAAGGCTGTTTTTCCTGGAAGCTATGGATCGCCTTAAAGTCCTTGTCTCGCGTGCTTTATTCGCCTCTCAGATAAGCCTATAAATCTGTCACCCAGATGCGTTGATGCTCATCAAATGCCACGGCTGCGGGATCGATGACCAAAGGTTCGCTCACCGCACATTCAATGACAACATCTTCGTTGGTCGAGAATTCAGAAACATCCAGCGCACTGAGAGTGAGCCATGACAATAAAAACAGCAGGCATGATACACGCTTTTTGCTCATGGCGGGGTGGTGGAATGCCTGGTCATGATTCAATTGGCTCATTGTCAGAGGTTCATCCCTTTGTTGATTACTGCTCGTTGGACGAATGGAGATTATGCGCCATTGCTGAAAGCAGATCGGTGATTTTTATCGAAGCCTGTTTCTCAAGATAGCTGCTGCGTGCACGCCATGTTTCATATCCTCCCCATGCATGTTGTTGAGGAGTCGGGAGGTAGCCGTTGTAACCGTTTGCCAGTTCCACAATCATCGTTTGGCCGAAAGGTGAGTCGTTTTTCAATTGAAGCCCGATCTCTGCAAAGGTTTCCGTCGGCAGTGTCATGATTCCTAAATCGCCTATTTGAATCACTTGGAACTTGGCTGCAACTTGATCTGGGAAATCTTGAAGTAACAAGGATTCCCTCGCATAGATTTCCGGCTGACTCCAGCGACTGAGATCTTTTTCCCGTGCTTCTTTCAGTATGCGATGGATGCGAGCCATTTCGTGTGGTTCAGCTTTCCTGACGCCCAGTGGTATCTCGCGCTCGGTCGATTTCAAGGGGAGCGATGCATGCCATTGAATGTCCTTCATTGCACTCATCACAGAATGCGCCAGATCGTTGGCGACAAATTGGATTTGCTCATACAGGGCCTTTCTGGCTGGAGCTTTCTGTAATGCATAATTCAGATTGTTGATGTCTCCACTTGCGCCGTTGGATAATATGCCAATGCAAGGCCTGGTTTGGCCGCTGGATTTGAGTTTCAGTGAGAGGGCACTCGCGAAGGCACCGAAATAATCAGCCGACAGACCTTGGACCCCACCTACGTAGTGAAGGCTGTAGTTCGCATAAATGCACAGAGGTGAACCGTCTGGGCGAGCAATGGCCAGGATGGACACATCGGGATCGGTTGGCCCCGCAGGATCTTTCAAGTCGGGATTGCCGTATCCCGGGTTCATGCGCACTGAATCGGCATCGGAGCCAAAGGGGTTTTCGTAGGTGGCTTCGGGCTTGAGATGCCAGCGACGGTTATGGACATGCCGGGGATTTGTGGTTTTTGTCCAACCGGCTTGAGCTGGTTCGAGTTGCCGATGGGTTTTAACGATGCCCTTCGCAATTTGGTCTATCAGTAATGGTAAATAGTCGGTTTCACCGTCATTCAGAAAAAGACCTGTCAATGGCGGGGCGGAGTGGGTATGAGTGGCCGAAAGCATCATATGTGAAGTTGGAATACCGGTCAGTGCAGAGGCTTTGAGTTTGGCCTGATCGAATACGCTCCGGGGAATGACACAATTATCTATCGTTCCCAGAACGAGAGTGGTCAGGCTATCATCCAGAATGAGGATTCTTGCTTTAAGCGGGTCATGAATTCTCTGGGCCTGATTAGGCCTCATGGAACCAGCCATTCGGATGGGAAGATAAGATGGGGTGATGTCCGTTACCGTTGCAGCTGCTCTCAAGGCCATTGTTCGGGTTTGTGCCCGGAGCGTCGATTCAATACAAGTCCCCCAAATGGCAATGAGAACCACCGAATAGCTCAATAAGCCAGGCATGGAAACCTTTCTCGAATGGGCACTGCAAAATGACGAGTCTTTCATGATTGACGATGTTTAGTTTTCTTCGGGTTCTTTGGCTTGTGTCTTTGCTTGAATGGTCAACCAAAGGTGATGGATCTTCCGATAAACCTGATCCAGATAACCGGATGGCACTCCGTTGTTGACTTTTGTAGTAACAGTGGCTTTTCCCGCCAGAAACGTTTTATTCCAATCATCCTGTTCCTTCCCGATGATACTCAACAAGCCTTGAAACTGAGATGAAGAAGGGGTTGCATGCAGGTTAAGAGTGATCTCCTTGCGATTTTTATCGGCAATGACCGGGGTGCAGGAAATACCTGCGGGTAAATTGGCAGGTTGAATGATCAAAGTTCGGGTGTGACCATGTCTGCGCTCAATGCCAACTTTGATTTCAAGTGATTCACCGGGCTTCAATGCGAATTCGCTGGCGCTCGTGGTCAGTTCACATGTGGGCTGTTTGATTGAATGAATGAGTCGGTAGACCTGATTGTTGCCTCCCTGATGTGTCAGGGAGGTGACCTTGAGAAAGATAGGTCCGGACTTGGGCGATTTCCAGATGATCCTTGGATCGTTCATGGTGGCCGCATCGTCATCGGACTTGATCTCTTTCCCGTTTTCATCATAAAGCTTCAACAGTAGATCGGTGGGATACCCCAGGCGTGCCGATTGAATTTCAAATTGATGCCATGCCTCATTTCCAACATCGAGCGAGAACCAGTCAACATCTTCGTTCGATTGAATGATGCCTCGCGCACTTGAGGTCAAGGGGGTGGCGTTCTCTTTTGAGTTGTTGGGTTCAATTTCAGGGTTCACACGGTTGGCAAAAATCAAAGCGCTCTGAAAATCAGTGGCCAGTTCCAAGGAAGACTGGAAAGAATGCCCTCTTTTTTTCAACGCGCCTGGTGTCGCAAGATTCCAACCGGTCAACGTGAGGTCGCCCTCGCTGGAGGCGTTTTGCTCGCGGATGTAAGCTGAGTCACTCATGAAGAGCCTGTATATATAACCGTCGCCGCCACCCAGTTCTTCGCTGGAAGTTGCGGGGTAGGGGAATCCCATCACCTGAACCCAGTAGTAGCCGGTCGATGGCACTTCATAGAAGATGCAGGGGTCCAGATAATAGTGATCATGATTCCAATCCAAAACTCTGTTGTCTTCGTCCAGCAGGCGAAGAATGGCATCGGTTGTTGAACCAAGAACATAGGCATCCAGTCTTGCAATAAACGTTTCCCCTTTTCGGAGGTGGACCCGAAATAAGTCGGTGTCTTGTTTTCGGTTCAGCCTACCATGAGTCAGTATGGGGAGCTCGCGGATTGAATTTGCCTCACCGATCCTGTCATTGGGCTCCGATTCTTCTCCATCGCTGGTCTGCGAGACAATGATGTAGCGTGGTGTCGATGCGCCTTCATTATTGTAGAACCGAACAAGCCTGGGGCCGAGTGGCGCATTTTTATCTGCAATCACCCGCCATACTTTTTCCTTTTCCTCTGGCTCAAAGCGAACCCCGCTCCCCGAAACCCAGACTTGAGGTGGCCAGGGATCGAGTTTTCCTGTTGATCGAATTGACCGGGACGCACCTGCACTGATACCGGCAGGGTAAAGATGTTGCAATGTGAGTGAAGCTTCTTGCGCTTTCATTGTTGCGCTGCAGATAACAAGTGCCGTCACTAGATACCTCACTGCGCGGGAAACTCGATTTGTTAAGCTCTTTGGCAAAGACATGATCAGGGTGCTATGTGAAAGCTAAATGAAATGCATTCGATGCATCAAGTATACAGTCGAAAGATTGCGACTTGTTTCGCCCATGAGCCGAACCTATGTTATATCCATGTCGATCATCGTCACCTTGCTTGTGGTTGGAAGTCTGCTGTTGTTAGCCGAGATTTTCATCCCTGGCATGATTGCTGGTACCTTCGGGGCTATTTGTTTTCTTTTTGCCATTGTGGCTGCTTACCGAGAATTCGATGCGCCCGACAGCCATTATCTTGCAATCGGAATCATTTTGTTGGCTGGAATTGAATTCATCGCGTGGTTGCGTTTTTTCCCTGACAGCAAACTGGCTGAACGATTTGTGTCGAAAGGTTCAATCGGAACTTTGGGTAATGAGCGTCCTGATCTGGTTGGACAAAAGGGGGTTGCGTTGACTGACCTGAGGCCAAGCGGAGCTGTGCGCTTGGATTCAGGTGGCAAGATTGATGTGGTTTCCGAAGGGAATTTGATTGAGCGCGACACGCGTGTCGGGGTCATTGATGTCGAAGGACTCCGAGTTGTTGTTCGTCAGGAGGATTAAACTCGGATTTTTTCCACTATGTTTTGCAATGTTACCCTCAGCCTGCTATTCATTAATCATAAATATCATACTTCTTAATCAACTACGCATATGGATTCATTAGAGATTTTCGGCATTGGCTTAGTCATCGTCATCGTCCTTGTTGGAGGGCTCCTCATGATCAACTTCTTCACGATTTGGTTGAGAGCTCTCTTCTCGGGCGCACGAGTATCCATCACCGAGTTGGTTGCACTTAGATTGCGGAATGTTCCGGTTGGTCTAGTCGTTAATGTCAGGATTACCGCCATCAAATCCGGAATTCCGCTGAGCATTGACGATTTATCGACCCATTTTCTTGCCGGTGGCAGTATTGAAATGGTGGTGCAATCCCTCATTGCTGCGCGCAAAGCGAACATTCGGCTCGAATACGATCGTGCCTGTGCTATCGATCTCGCTACCAAGGGCACTGGCAAAACGGTCATTGAGGCTGTCAAAACTTCTGTCAATCCTCGTGTCATCGACTGTCCGAACCCAAATGCCGGTAAAGGTACTATTGATGCCGTAGCAAAGGATGGGATTGTGATCAAGGCCCGTGCCCGGGTGACTGTTCGAACCAACCTTGATCGCTTTGTCGGTGGCGCTACTGAGGAAACCATCGTTGCAAGGGTAGGGGAGGGCATTGTTTCCACCATTGGTTCCTCTGACTCATACAAGGACGTCCTCGAGAATCCAGACCGAATTTCCAAGACTGTCTTGGGCAAGTCATTGGACAGCAATACGGCGTTCGAAATTCTATCAATCGATATCGCAGACGTAGATGTTGGCGAAAATGTTGGCGCCAAGCTGCAAGCCGAACAGGCTGATGCCAACAAACTCATTGCTCAGGCTCAGGCTGAAGTAAGGCGTGCAGCCGCTGTTGCCACGGAACAGGAAATGGTTGCCCGTGTCGAGGAGATGCGTGCTCGAGTGGTTGAAGCCGAAGCTCAGGTCCCACTCGCAATTTCTGAAGCCTTTCGCAGCGGGAATCTGGGTGTAATGGACCATTATCGTCTAAATAATATTCAGGCAGACACCACCATGCGCGATGCTATCGGCAAGGATGATGATCGGCCGGATGCCTCCATAGACGGCTGATTCCTGCTCAAACAGTGAAGGTTCCAACGGTAAATACGCGTGATGCTGGCATTTTTAGATAACGGTTTTTTCCTGTTTCTGGTCATTGCTTTGTTGTCTGCTGTGTCGGATTGGATCAGCAAACGTCGAGCTGCCAAAAAAGAAGATGACAGTTTATCGGCTCCTCCAATCACCACTGGGCGTGAAACAGGGGCTCCTGAGCCAGCCCTTGGAGATTCACCCCAACGTAAGCTCCCTAAGCTTTTTGAGCATCTAGAGCAGGAGCTAAAGCGTCTTGCCAAGGATTCGCCTGTGGTGGAGGTTCTTGAGGAGCCTGCTGCCCGCAGGGAAAGCTCTCCTGATTCTTTTGGGGAGCAGCATCGTGAAACATTTGGAGAGCAGCATCGCGAAACATTTGGAGAGCCTGATCCCATGGCTGCCCAGAAAAAGAAATTAGCGGATGCCGAGCGTATCAAAAAAGAAGCGGGGAACAAGTTGGCCAACGCCAAAAAAGCTGCCCGCCGGAAAAAAACTGCTTTACCTCAAAAAACAACATACGCCCTTTCTCAAACGGGGATAAGTCCCAGAAAATTAAGGCGTTGGGTGCGGAATGCTCCTCAACTGAGGGTAGCCATCGCTCTGAATACCATTCTAGAAACTCCAAAAGGTCTTCAGCATGCTTCTCAAAAAAATCCGGACCGCGGCTTCTAGGTGATGGTTGTCAAGGGTTTGCAATCATGTGCCTATCTCGCGCATGGATTGCTTCAGCTTATCCAGTCCTTCATCGAAAGCAGCTGCCAGCTTAAAAACTGTTACGCCTTTTACCTTCCTCCTGAACTTTTTATAGTAGTCGACGGCCTCTGGCATGTCCATTTTGTTGGCGGCTACGATGAAAGGTTTTTTGAGCATTTCGGGATCGTATAATTCGAGTTCCTGTCTTAGCTGATCGTAGTCATCCCACGGCTTGCGTGCATCGGTTCCAGCCATATCAATCAGGAGCACCAGAGCCTTGCAGCGCTGAATATGGCGAAGAAATGCGTGACCGAGCCCGACGTTTTGGTGCGCCCCATCGATTAGGCCGGGAATGTCGCAAACGGTCATTCGATGATAATCTTCAAACTCCATGACTCCTATCTGAGGGTGAAGCGTCGTAAATGGATACGCAGCAATCTTGGGGCGTGCTTTGGAAAGCGCAGTCAGAAGGGTTGATTTTCCTGCGTTTGGATATCCGACCAGACCAATTTCCGCCAAAATCCGTAACTCAAGAATGTATGTACCCTCCTCGCCCGGCTTGCCTGGCTGCGCAATGCGGGGAGTCTGGTTGCGTGAATTGGCGAAATGTTGATTCCCCAGACCACCCTTGCCTCCTCGGCACAGCAGGATTTGCTGGCCATGCTCCACCAAATCAACCACTAATTCCCTCTGAACGGCTGAATCAGCTTGGCCGGCATCCTCTTCTTGGTGCTCCAAGTTCAATTCCATTGCTTTCTCAGGCCCTCTTTGTCGGATTTTTGCGGATTTCAGGGCTTCATTTTCTTGCAATTCCTCATCATCATCCTCGATTTCTTCCTTATCATGATTGGATCGAAGAAGAGGCATTTTCTGGCTAGGTTTTTCGACTTTGGGTGCTGAAGGGTCAAGGAACCTCCAAACGGTCGTCCCGCAGGGGACTTTGATAACGACAGTTGCACCGCTTTTTCCGGTTTTGTTTTTGCCCAGACCAGGAAGGCCGCTTTTAGCACGTGTTCTCGGACAGTAATACTGTGCAACAAGGTTATTAATGTCGTGGCTTGCTTCGAGAATAATGTCACCTCCCCTGCCTCCATCGCCCCCCGAGGGGCCACCTTTAGGGCGGAAAGCTTCGCGCAGCAATGCGATGCAGCCATTACCACCGTCTCCGGCTTTGGCATAGATTTTGACTGAATCGATGAACATATCTAAAAGAAGGTGAGAAGTGAGCGGGACCGTTTATTCTGTATAACAGCCTGATTAAGCTACAAAAAAAGGCGAGGCTTAGCCTCGCCTTGTGTAAATGCTTTGTTTGAGACTTATCCGAAGAGTCGTCCAATGGAAAAACTAGGCCGCAGATTCAACGTTCACGCGGCGGCTGTCCTTGTCGAAGAATACCTTGCCGTCTGAAAGTGCGAATAAAGTCCAGTCGCGTCCTTGTCCAACATTGACGCCAGGAACAAATTTGCTGCCGCGCTGACGGATGATGATGTTGCCTGCACGTACGGTTTGACCGCCAAATTTCTTTACGCCAAGACGTTTGCTGTTACTGTCGCGACCGTTACGTGAACTACCCTGTCCTTTTTTATGTGCCATGTTTGAATCCTTGTCTTATGCGTTGATTTCTTTGACTTGAATGACGGTGAGCTCCTGACGATGACCGATGGTTTTTCGGTGAGCCTTACGGCGTCGCAATTTGTATGTCAATACCTTGGGGCCGCGCTTGTGCTTGAGCACATCTGCCACAACTGTCGCTGAATCGACTGTCGGCGCGCCAACTTTCAAGTCTCCATCATTGTTGACCATTAAAATTTTATTAAATGTCACAGGCTTTCCAGCCTCGACATCTAAACGTTCGATCTCTAGCTTGTCGCCAGATTTCACTCGGTATTGCTTGCCACCTGTTTCTAGAACCGCGTACATAATCCAAATTTATCCCTTAAGTAGGAACGACAATAAAACCAAATAAGCCTTTTGGTGTCAATATTTGAACTGAAATATTTTGAGTCATTATTCACACATTTAACATCCGTCCGGTGTCACTCACCATCAAAATAATCTGCGTTGATTTCAGGTTCCAGAATCAATGGACCTGAGCTCGTAGATCATCTGTGTCTTGATCTGATGTTGGCTGATCCGTTTCACCTGAATGGATTGTCTCAGGCGGCTGCGTGGTTTGAGCTTCGCAAGCGGCAGTCTCTGGATGACGTATCAGCACGCCCCTCTTTTGCCTCTTCGCTTCCTTTGCCTCGGTCTTGCTTGATCAGTTGCATTGTATGCGTATATTGGACACAGATTTATCAATACCTTCCCTATATGTCATCCTTCCCGTTTCCTATGGCAAATTCCCGATTGGTGGCGTTACTGATTGGAATAAGTTTGTTGACCTTGCTCTTTCAGCGAATCGGATGGGGAACAGTATTTCCCATACTTGCCAATATCGGCTGGCAGTTTCTTTGGGTGGGATGCTACTTCCTCCTGCCAATCGCGCTGGCTGGACAGGCCTGGAGAACTTTGTTTGCCAAAAATCGCGATCGTGGGTTCTGGACTATCTTCCTCGCCTCCTGGGTTGGGCTTGCCTGTAATTGGCTGCTGCCCGTAGCGCAAATTGGTGGGGAACTTGTCAAGGCGCGTCTTCTTGCAAAACCCAATAAGGACATCGAACCTTGGGCGACCATGGTCATCGACAAAACATTCCAGGTATTGACACAGATATGTTTTGCTCCCCTCGGTCTCGTGTTGTTGATGTTTCATCGCTGGGACAAGGCTGTCTTTATCGGTGGCGGCTTTGCCATGCTGATTTTGCTCGCGATGGTTATCTTCCTGTTGCGGATTCAAAAACGGGGTTTGTTTGCGATGTCTTCGCGGTTGCTGCAAAAAATGATGAAGCAGGAAAAATCAGAGTCTCTCAACCGCTTGTCTGAATCCATGGACCTTCGAGTCAGAGAAATCTACAGCACCCCGCTTGTGTTGATGCGTGCTTTTAGCTGGCGGATGGCTTTCCGATTTGGGATGGCAGGAGAAATATATTTAATCATGACCCTGATGGGACATCCCGTCATGTATCATGAAGCGGTCATCCTCGAAAGTCTTGCACAAACGATTCGAATGGCGGCATTCCTCATTCCCGGCGGCCTCGGAGCTCAGGAAGGAACGATCACCCTCATTGGTGCCAGCCTGGGCATTCCTGTAAGTCAAGGGTTGGCACTTTCGCTAGCAAGAAGAGCTCGGGAATTGATGGTTGGTTTGCCAGCTTTACTTGCCTGGTGGATTTCATCCCTGCGAGAAAATGATGCTGCTTTTGACTGAAATGTCAGCTGGACCTCATCAATGAGATCCAGGTCAACCCAACCTTTGACTTTACCCTCAAGAAGCCTGCGAAATCCTCATTGTCTTTCTCCTCTGCCTGAACCGGTAGCAAGCCATGGGTTCGAAGGTGGGGCTCACCATGAATAGACATCACCCTCTACCCATTCGAGTTGCTATATGATCATCCTTCTGAAAGGATCAAATTACTATGGACATCCCCCTCAACAAGGGCCTACCAAGTTTCTTTTCGGTAAATGACTGCCACCCAGAGAAGCTGCAAGCCGAATGCGAGCATCAGCTCTCTCTGGAAAATTATCCGCACGCTGAAGCTGTAGAACAGAATATCCTTATTTATCAGGGGGATGATCTCAGGGCTGCGTTGATGGATGCGAGCAAGGAGCTCGTTCTTACATCTGAGCTCTGTCGCTGTTTGCGGGATGGGCCAGGGGTTTTTGTGATCCGGAACGCCTATGAGAATCTTTCGCATGTAGACCAAATGACCAAGGTTTTTCAGTCGCGGATTTACCAGGAAAAACTCGATGGGCAAGTAAAGGGGGACCATTTTGGAACCAATGAGCGCATCTGGAATTCCCTTCAAAAGGCTTGTAGTGTAGACCCTGGGCTTTGCGTGGATTATTATGGTAATCCGCTGCTTGCTCTGGCCTCGAGAGCCTGGCTTGGGCCGGGCTATCAAGTCACGGCTCAGGTCAACAATGTAAAACCGGGTGGGGAGGCTCAATCGGTGCACCGTGATTATCATCTCGGATTTCAACCTGAAGCAGTCAGTCACCAGTTTCCTGCCCATGCTCAAATGGCATCTCAATACCTCACACTGCAGGGTGCCGTAGCGCACACTGACATGCCTGTTGAATCCGGACCTACCTTGTTGCTCCCTTTTTCACATCATTTTCCGCCAGGTTATCTTGCTTATCGTCTTCCTGCTTTCATGAAGGTTTTTGAAAAACATCGATCTCAGCTGGCATTCAAATGTGGAGATATGCTGTTCTTCAGCCCTGCTTTATTTCATGCAGCTGGTGCGAATCGAACGGCGAAGGATCGCATGGCTAATTTGCTGCAGGTTTCGTCAGCATTCGGCCGTGCGATGGAGCAAGTCAATCGAGCTCAGATGGTCCAGTTGATACATCCCCGACTTCTGGATCGGTTGAAGGAAGGGGCAATCTCGGACCGTCAACTGCGAGACGTGGTTTCCGCCTTTGCCGATGGATACTCTTTCCCAACCAACCTGGATTCCGATCCTCCCATGCACGGCAGTGCGCCTGAAACATGTCAACAACTTTGGTTGCGGGCATTGAGAGAACGATGGGATCCCGAGCGATTGAAACAGGCGCTTTTGGAGCGCACCACGACTAGACAGGCCTGAGAGGAGTTTGCCTTTTTCTCGGGTTAAAGGCTTTTGTATGCTCACCTTGCGGCCAGAAAAAGTTTTAATTTTTCAGCCGTTTTACCACCAAACCCCGGTAATTGTGATATCTCTTCCAGACTTGCTGTCTTAATGCGTTGAACGGACCCGAACTTTTTTAAAAGCGCGGCTTTTCTGGATTGACCGATCCCCGGGAACTCATCCAGCAAGCTTTCTGAAATTTTCTTGAGCCTCAATTGCGCGTTGAAGGTGTTTGCGAATCGATGCGATTCGTCACGGACGCGTTGAAGGAGTTTGAGTGCACCGGAACGATGGTCCAATCGAATGGGGTCGGGTTTTCCGGGTTGGTAAATTTCTTCAAATTCCTTTGCCAGTCCTATGATGGGAATCTTGCTGAGGCCGAGTTTGGCAAGTTCCTCGCAGGCTGCTCCGAGTTGTCCCTTGCCTCCATCAATCAGGATCAATTCAGGGAAAGGTGATTCACTGGATTCCAGATCCGTTTTTTGCTCTCCTGCTTCTTTGAGAAGTCTCGTGTACCGTCGCCGAACTGTCTCTGCCATGCAGGCAAAATCATCCTGCCCCTGCACGGTTTTCATTTTATAGCGCCGGTAGTTGGATCTGTCTGGGCGACCATTTCTAAACCTGACCATGGAGGCAACCTTGAAGGTTCCACTGATATTGGAGATGTCGAAACCCTCGATTCGGACCGGTGTTTTTCGAATGCTCAGAACTTTTCTCAGCTCTGTTAAATCAGATGCCGGGTCGATAGCCAATGGTAGTTTGTATGGAAGGCGTGAAAATTTACCTGTTTTCTGAGTGGCTTTCTTGAGGTCCTGAAGCATGTCGCGCAGTTCAGCCGCCTTTTCGAAGTCAAGCGTTTCTGCCGCCTTTTGCATCATCTGCTTGAGGTCTTTTTCCATCTCTTGCGATTGCCCTGTCAGGAAATCGCAAGCTGCCTCTACCTGCTTCAAATAATCTCCGGTGGATATGTTATCGATACAGGGTGCTGTGCAGTGCTTGAGATGACCGTAGAGGCAATGCTTGTAATCGTGCTTGTTCGGGGTCAACGGGCGACAGCCTCGCAGGCTGAACTTCTGTCGCACCATGGTCATGGTGCGGCGAATAGCACCAGAATTTGCAAATGGGCCGAAATACCTGGCGCCATCATCTTGTCTTAGACGCGTCAGTGTGAACCGCGGAATGGGATCTTTGAGATTGACCTTCAGCAAGAGGAAACGTTTGTCGTCCTTAAAACTAATGTTGTAACGAGGCTTGAATTCCTTGATCAACTTGCCTTCCAGCAAGACCGCATCAGGCTCACTCCTGACCTGGTGAACATCAAGGTCGTGAATAGCCTCGACGAGTGCATTGAGTTTCATGTCCCAACGTTGGCGGCGTGATGGGTGAAAATACTGGCTGACTCGCTTCCGCAGACTTCGAGCTTTTCCAATATAGATGACCGTGCCAAACCGGTCCTTCATCAAGTAAACCCCGGGTTTATGGGGCAGACGAGAAATTTTTTTTCGAATGGCTTCGGTGGCAGGCATGGTCAAGGATGCCCGGTCTTACGCGTATCAGGCACCGCGATGGGTCAGCATCTTTCCTAATGCTTCAATGAATCCAGTTCCATGAAAGCATAACAGAGCATATGGCAGATGCCCATATGACAATCCTCCACCCGACCGTAATGCTCAGAATCAATGACAACCAGATGATCAGCAAGAGGCGCAAGGCTTCCTTGTTTTGCTCCGACAAATGCCATCACTGTCAGATCTCTTTCTTTTGCCCATTGAACGGCTTTAACGAGATTAGGCGAGTTACCGCTGACGCTCATGGTGATCACGATATCTCCTGGATTGGCATAGTTCTCCAACTGACGTTTGAAGATATCCTCATAAGCATAATCATTACCGATGGCCGTCATCCAACTGACATTGTCATTCATTGACAATACCTTGAATCGCTTGCTCATGATGTCGGAGGAACCTTTTCCCAAATCTGTGGCAAAATGAGATGCATTTGCAGCACTCCCTCCGTTTCCAAAAACGAAAATGTTCTTTTCTTCCGCCCATGCCTTCTGCAGCACTCCAACGCAATCGGCTACCTTTTCAGTGGGGATGGAGTCGAGCGCCGCTTTTTGAGCCTCTATATAAGATTTGATCCAATCGTTCATGTGTCTGAAATCTTCCATGGGTGCCAGCAAATGTCACGTTCAAATGCCGGCTTGTATCCGTTATGGGCTGTCTGTCATGATTTGAAAGATGAACGCACGCATTGATGCCAAGCCCTTGAGGATTGTGCTTGTTGGAGCCTTGCTCTGGTTGTTTTTTCTGACTCCGGTGCTGGAAGCTCAATCAAATCGAAACCCGGCGCGTAATAGCCAAAATCCTAATCAGGCGAGTCGTGACCCTCTCTATGAACAATATGCGCTCTATCGCAAGAATGCACCCAGGGCAGAAGTGGCCGGGCAACCTCGCACCGTCTCCTTGCCGCTTGAATTAGTAAAGGGCGCCCGTATCGCCTTTATCGGAAACACTCTGTTTGAGAGAGCTGGTCAGTTTGGTTTTTTCGAAGCCATGTTGCATGCGCAATTTCCCAAACATGCACTTACTGCGAGAAACTTATCATGGTCTGCAGACACACCTGACCTGCAACCGCGTCCCTCCAATTTCGCGGATGTCGAACAGTATTTGTTTAGGGAGCAAGCGGATGTGATCTTTGCGGCCTTTGGTTTCAATGAATCGTTTGACGGTGAGGATGGAACGGAGGCTTTTCGGAATTCATTGAGAGAATTTTCATCCCGTTTGCAATCGCTGGCATTCAACGGACGCACGGGGCCTGAGATCATTTTGGTATCACCCATTGCATGTGAAAATATAAAGGGAGTCTCTGCCGACGACATGAACCATGAACGCCTTCTGGCTTACACTCAAGTGATGGAAGAAGTTGCAGGCGAGTTGAATATCGGATTTGCGAATGTGCTTGCGACTTCGCGAGCTTGGCTATCCGATACCAAAACAGATTACACCATCAACGGCGTTCATCTGACAGAGCAGGGGTATGCTCGATTTGCTTCGGATTTATTCAATGCGGTTTTTGACGAAGAATCCCCAAACGTCAGTGAAAAACTTCGTGAAGCAGTCGTCGAGAAAAGTAAGCAATACTTCCAACGTTATCGTCCCTTGAACACCTACTACTACACTGGGGCGCGTAACAAAACATACGGTTACCTCGATTTTCTGCCTGCCATGCGAAATTTTGACATCATGGTCAGTAATCGAGATGAGTGGATATGGGAATTAGCTCAGGGTAATTTACAAGCCACTCTGGATGATTCCAATATCCCCGCAATGCCACAAACCCCTCAAAGTCGAGGTGCCAATCGTTGGCTTTCTTCCGAGGATGAGTTATCAGAATTCAAGATCGATCCCCGATTCGAGGTGAATCTATTCGCTTCAGAGGAGCAGTTTCCCGATCTGGCATGTCCTATCCAGATGCGTTGGGATGCACGAGGGCGCCTATGGGTCAGTTGCTCAACAACCTATCCTCATGTCTATCCGGGGAATGAGCCTGGCGATAAAATCATCATCCTTGAAGACATTGACAAAGATGGTCGAGCGGATAAATCCACGGTGTTTGCGGATGATTTGCATATTCCGCTTTCTTTTGAACTGGGGGATGGAGGTGTTTACGTCTCGGAAGAGCCCTTCATGAGCTGGATTGGAGATACGGATGGAGACGGAAAAGCCGATAAGCGTGTTCGATTGCTGGCCGGCTTCGGCAGTGAAGATTCGCATCATGCCTTGCACGATTTTGTTTGGACCCCGGAAGGAGATCTGCTTTTCAGAGAGTCCATTTTCCATCACAGCCAGATCGAGACCCCTTATGGTCCCGTACGCGCGGACAATAGTGCCTGGTTTCAATTTAGACCTGACAACCATCGACTTACATCTTTTGGCAGTTACCCCAATACCAATCCTTGGGGAGTGACTTTCGATGACTGGGGGTATCATGTGGCCAGTCATCCTGTTTTCGCCTCTGCCTTCCATGCCTTGAATCCACCCTACCCCCAGCAACATCCCAGAGCGGCGGGACTTCCTGCATACTCAGGTGTTTGTGGTCATGAATTCGTGGACTTCGATTTCTGGCCTGAAGAAATGCAGGGAGGTTTTGTCAAAGTGCGGTACAAGCCGTCCAACCGTGTGGAGATTCATCAATGGATCGAGAAAGAAGATCATTTCGAAGAGTCGTATCAGGGCGACATCATTTATTCTTCCAACTTAAGTTTTATCCCCGTGGATCTTCGTTTTGGACCAAGAGGTGCCATGTATGTTTGCGATTGGTACAATCCTGTGAAAGGGCATGCCCAGTATTCCTTGCGGGATGAACGCCGAGACCGTCGTGCAGGACGGATCTGGCGAATCGTTCCAAAAGGAGCCACGCTGCAAGATCCTCCATTGATCCATGATCAACCGATTGCGTCATTGTTGGATGTGCTCAAACGTCCTGAATATCGGTATCGCTACTGGACGCGCAATGAATTGCGATCACGATCCGAGCAAGATGTCTTCGAGGCACTCACCTCATGGCTGAACAGCCTGGATCGGGCTGATCCACGATTCCGTCATCATCAAGTCGAGGCTCTTTGGTTGTATCGCAACATCGGGGCAACCAACCACGATTTATTGAGAAAGCTTATCCAGTGCGAGGAACACCACGCCCGTGCCGCGGCGGTTCGCGTCTTGCGCAGTTGGTATGGAGAAATGCCGGATGCACACGACCTCCTTGCTAAAGCCGTTTCGGATGAAAACCCATTAGTGCGACTTGAATCTGCCATTGCGGCTTCTTGGTTTGGGACCCAGGAGGCTTTGGATGTTTTATTGCGAGTGGCCGATCAGCCTTTGGGAGATCACTTGCGTTATGCATTTGTATGTTCACTTGGATCTGAAAATATGCGCCGTCATTGGGAAGGCAATACTCGCTACGCCTTGGTGCCCGTCATGTTGCGCGATGCCAGGAAGGTGGAATCATTTCTTGAACCGCCAGGAAGCGCCAAAGATGCAGAATTTGATTTGCAAAAAGACCTCGTCACCCTGCGTATTGCCTGCATTCCGGAACAAATGCGATTCACAGAGGAAAAGGTTTCGGTCAGGGCCGGTCAACCTGTCAAATTGATTTTCACCAACCCAGATGCCACTGATCACAACTGGGTTCTGGTTCAACCTGGCTCCATGGAGGAGCTTGGAATGGCTGCGAATGAAATGGTCAAAAACCCGAAAAACGCCCGGTCCGATTTCATACCCAAGGATCCAGATCGTCACATTCTGCAATATACCCCCTTGATTGGCCCGAGTCGAGACAGTAAGGTGGAAGTGCTGAGATTTATTGCTCCAGAGGAACCCGGAATTTACCCCTATCTTTGCACCTTTCCGGGGCATTGGGTTGTCATGAATGGTGCCTTATGGGTGACGAATGATGAAGTCAGTGAAGAAGATCTTCAGCACAACTTATCCACTCCGATCTTTGTCAAGGAGTGGCAAATGGCTGATTTCGAAGCCATTCAAGTTTCCAAAGACGAGCATGCTATCATGCGTGGGATGAAATCCTTCCTCGATGCTCAGTGTCACCAATGCCATCAGATGGACGGACGCGGCATTGAGTTGGGGCCGGATCTATCCAATGTGAGTGAGCGTTTTCGGGGGAAGGATTTGCTGCAACAAATTCTCAAACCTTCTTCTCATATAGATGAACCCTACAGGTTAGTCCGCGTTGAAACCAAAGAGGGTGAAGAATGGAGTGGTAATCTGGTAGATGAAAATGAAGAAAGGATCCGGTTACGCCCAAGTTTGTTCGCACCTGACGAGCTGTTGAGCCTACGCAAAAAGCAGATCAAGACGCGAGAGATTTCGGCTGTCTCACCGATGCCTGAAGGGATGCTTTCCACCATGGACCGGCAAGCCATTCTAGATCTGCTGGCCTATCTCGAAGCGGGAGGGCATGCCGGGCATCAAAAGCATTAATTGTTATTCACAGGTTAAATATGTTGATCTCTTTTCGCTCCACACGGTCGTTGCTTTTTCACCTCAGTTTGATCAGTGCCTGTGTCGGCTTTAGTCCGAGCTGCATGACCTCTCTGGGGGCTGCCAGTCCAGACCATCCGGCAGCGTCAATCCAATCCATGCTTGCTCCTCTGGAAATTTCAAAGGATTATGGTGTTGCGTTATTTGCGGCCGAACCGGATGTAATGAACCCTATTGCAATCAGTGTGGATGAGGTTGGGCGCGTTTACCTGGCTGAAACCGATCGTTATCGGGATGCGGTTTTTGATGTGGTAACTCAAAAACCGGAATGGCTTCCCAAAGACCTGTCATTTCGCTCGGTTCAAGACCGCACGGACTTCCTGAAGCAGACTTTCAGGCATCATCTGACACCCTTGACGCGAGGTTCTGAGCGGGTTCGATTGCTGGAAGATAATGACAGGGATGGTGCTGCGGAATCGAGTCGGGTGCTGGCTGATGGGTTTTCTTCCATTCCAACAGGCCCCGCAGCAGGAATCCTGGCGCATCATGGTCGAGTTTGGTTTCAGTGTGTTCCCGGGCTGTGGCGTTTAGAATGGGACCCGGAATCACATGCGGTCAACTCAGCTCAAGAATTGCATGACGGATTCGGTGTGCATGTTGGGGTTTCCGGACATGATTTACACGGCATTACATGGGGGCCGGAGGGACGACTCTATTTTTCCATGGGAGATCGAGGGTTGCATGTCAAAACGAGTGAAAAGACATTGCATTACCCAGACACAGGTGCCGTTCTGAGATGTGAACCCGATGGATCGAATCTGGAGGTCGTTGCCCATGGGCTTCGCAATCCTCAAGAGATTGTCTTCGACGCCTACGGAAACCTGTTTGCGGGAGACAATGACACCTCGGGCAACGATCAATCGCGGATCATACACATCGTGCCTCATGGTGATTATGGTTGGAGATGTTCCTACCAGCATATGAAGGGATTTGGTCCGTGGATTGAGGATGGTTTTTGGAAAGGGGATATCGATGATATTCTTTCCTCCTCAGGCTACGTTTCACAGGGACCTTCAGGGTTTGCTCTTCACCCTGAAGCTGGATCTCGAAACAACATCCCGGGTCCTTTTTTCATATGCGATTTCCCTGGAGGGATTCGTTCATTTGATCTAAGCCCGAAAGGGGCAAGTTTCACCACCTCGGATAACCGGAAATGGCTTTGGAATCTCTGGCCGACCGATCTGGCATTTGGACCGGACGGTGCGGTTTATGTATCGGACTGGGTGGAAGGCTGGCCCCAGCCTGAAAAAGGAAGGGTTTATCGCATTACAGCCAATGATGAAGCATCTGCGATACTGGGCACGGATGTCAGGTCTGTCATTGCCAGCCTGAATGCCATGGGTTCACCTGAACAAGTCGCGGAATTTCTTGGGCATCCGAATCGCTGGGTTCGAAGAGAAGCTCAATTTCGGTTGGTAGATTTGGGAGCCGTTTCCGAACGGGTCTTGTTTGATACATTGAATCAAGAAGCATCTGTTTTTGGACGATTGCATGCGTTATGGGGATTGAACCAAATGGGACGCAGTATCGGTGCTTCTGATCAATCACGACATGTGAGAGCGGCGCAAACAGGCTTGGCAGATTCTCATGAGGCTGTCCGCAATGCCACCTTGCAATGGCTGGCTGAAAAGCCCCAGTGGAAACTGTTTCCGGATGTCATGCAATGCCTCCAAGATGCAAATCAGTCAGTTGTCCTGAACGCCTTGATCACGCTGGGTGAATGGTTGAGTGACAAACGTCCGAGCTGGAATAAATCGCAAATCGAACAACTGATCACGAGTCTGGAACACTTGATTGAAAAAGCGCCTCTCAAGGGGGATTCCCATTACAGGCATGGGTTTCATTTTCTGCTAAGTCAATGCTTTCAGCACCCTCAGGCTGAATGGGAGATACTCAACGGATGGATGGATCATGAGTCGGAAAGTATCCGGATGGCTGTTCTGCAGGCTTTGCGGCGTATGGGTGATGCACAGGTTACCCTCTTTCTTGGGGATGATTCACATGCGATTCAGGAGTCAGCGGTGAGGGCAATCTATGATGCGCGCATCGACGAAGCACTTCCTTCATTGATCAAGTGGAAGCCGAGCAATCAAGTCAACTCAGGGGCCTTTCGTCGCTGGCTCTGGGCACATGAGATGGTGGGGGGAGACGATGAAATGGTAAAACTTTTTGCCTTCCTGATTGAATCGCAAAACAAGGTTCATCCCGCCTCATCAGCAGAGCTTCTGGCTGCATTAGATGTCATCAGGAAATGGGGGGTAGCGCGTTCTATTGATCCAGTGACAGGCCTTTGGCGACCTGTCATTGCAAAAGCAAATCATCTGCTGGATGATTTGTTGATTCAAAACCAAAAGGCCCTGTTTGAGTTTGATGATGGAGCATTTTTAACGGCATTCATGGATTGGCTTGTCGAAAGAAATCAGACGAGCGCTGCACCTTATTTGGAAATACTTCTTGCCGATATACGCCAACAAGCAGAGACACGAGCTGCAGCGCTCAAGGCCTTGATGCAACTCAAACCCTCGAAACGTTCGCAATGGTTTGAATATGGAATGAACAGCGAAAACGATCACCTTCGCACCGTGGCATTGTCTGTGATCGAGGAGGTGAAGGAGGATGATCTTCTGTCTCAACTGCTCGTATGGCTGGAGCCTCACCGTCAATTGCGGCTGCGTCAATCAGTGATCATTGCAGTGGGTAGATTGAAATCCGATAAAGCACGTGAAACGGTCGCTGACTGGTGGAAGGCCATGTTGGTTGGTCAGTTTCCTGAGACCCTGAAACTTGAGCTGTTCGAGGTGGTCCAAGGTAGTTCACATCCCGACTTATTAGCTCTGTGGCAGAGCTACCGTGGCCAGTCTGGTAAAGACAACGAGACCATGTTACCTCTTGGGGTCCTTCAAGGTGGCGACCTGCATCAAGGTAAAATCTTGTTCAATGACCGAGCGGAGATTGCGTGCCTGCGATGTCACATCGCCGAAGGGCAGGGCGGGGTTGTTGGGCCGTCTCTGGATGGATTGGGCAAGCGTCTTGCTCCCCCCCAAATATTGAAGGCTGTTCTTGATCCCAATGAAAGCATCGTTCCCGGCTATGCTTCCGAGCGTTTTGTGATGAACGATGAAGAGGAATATTCGGGTGTTGTCATTGAAGAAAATGAACAAACGATACTCATACGGCAAGGCGACGGATCAAATTTATCTGTTGATAAAAATATGCTGCAACAAAGGTTTGCGACGCTATCTCCCATGCCGGAAGGGATTGCTTCCGCACTCAATCACAGGGAGCTGCGTGATTTAATAGCTTATCTCAAGTCACTCTAGCGAGTAATTAACACGGGATATGTAATGTACTGCACCACGCTATCTGCGGTGCAGCCAGGCAGAACGTGTCTGAGCCCTGTATTTCCGTGTGTAATGAACCAGTATCAAGTCATGAGAAGACCTTCTGGCCATACGTCATATTTACTTCAAGGGAGTTCCATTCGCTGATTTTTTTGATCCGTTCCTGCAAGTCACCTGGAAACAGACGCTTTTGCGCCAGGTAATAAATCACCATATTTTCCGGTTTACCACCGTCAACCAAGACGGGTGTGGCGGCAAGGCAATGGCATCTCGCATTGATGCTGTCTGTGATTTTAAGGGACAAACGAAAAAGGTCCTGTGGCGACTTGGGTAAATCAACGGGAACTAAAATGTTATTGAAGCCTTTGCTGGAGTATTTGACGCCGATTTCGGTATTCGGCTTTGCAGGCGTTTTTTTCAAGGGAATTTCTTTTTCATGAAAATCAGCCGATTTATCAAACGACACCCAATACCTGCAGCTTTGCATGAAAACGGATACATGAAAAATACCAGAACCCCAGTCGTTTTGAGCGTGACCTCGCGGCCGCTGCATGTCATGATTCTCAACTGTGACATCTGAAGAAGCGGGTCAATTATTGGATCAATTTCAAAACGGAGCAGTTTCAAGAGAGAACGTCCTTCGAAGTTTTCAGCAAGCTCCCTTTGTGGACATGGGGTTTGCCAAAGTCGATACGCATCGTGCTCTGAGAAAAGGTTTTGCCGAGGTAATCTTTGGTCAGGGGAAAACAGATGAACAAATCCTCTCCATTCTCCAGAAAATTTCAGAATCCTCCAAGGCAGCGCTCGTCACTCGTATTTCTGCTCCCACGGCCTCGTTTGTTCAGGATTCGATGACGGGCGTTACATGGCATCCCCAAGCTCGATGCCTTGTCTGGCAGGCTGAACCCGTGAAGATTACTTTGGGAAAGGTTTGCGTTGTTTCCGCAGGTACCAGCGATTTACCGGTGGCGGAAGAGGCGGCTGTGACTGCGGAAGTGATGGGGAATGAGGTGGATCGGGTTTATGACGTTGGTGTTGCCGGCCTGCACCGCATCCTGGGGCAACAGGACCGCCTTCAATCTGCCAACGTCGTCATTGTCGCTGCAGGTATGGAAGGGGCTCTGCCCAGCGTGGTTGCTGGCCTGGTGGCGCAACCCGTTATCGCGGTCCCAACCAGTATCGGATACGGTGCCAGTTTTCAGGGTGTTGCAGCTTTGCTGGGAATGCTCAATAGTTGTGGCAGCGGTGTGACTGTCGTGAACATTGACAATGGATTCGGAGCGGCATATGCCGCGAGTCAAATTAATATGATGATTACGAAACAATTGCGTGACCAGAAGCACATTCAACATGCATGAAGACGCTCTACCTTGATATTTTCAGCGGCATCAGCGGAGACATGTTTCTTGGTGCCATGCTGGACTTGGGGTTGGATGAACAACACTTGAGAACACAGTTGGGACTTCTCCCGGTTGGTGATTACAAACTCCATGTCCATCGAGATGTAAGGTCCAGTGTGGAAGGCGTGAAGTTTGACGTGATCCTCAACAATCCAGGCCAGACACATTCACATTCTCATGACCATCATCATGCCCACTCGCATTCCCACGGTGGATTGGAAGATCATGGACACGATGACGAACACTCCAGAAATTACGCTCAGATTCTCGAGCTCATCCGGGCCAGCCCTTATTCAAACTGGGTCAAAGAGCGCTCCATGTCGATGTTTCATCGCATAGCGGTTGCAGAGGGAAAGATTCATGGGCAAGCACCTGAGGAAGTGCATTTTCATGAGGTAGGGGCCGTGGATTCCATCGTGGATATCATCGGTGCAAGTATTGCCCTTGAAACTCTGGGATGCCCTCAAGTCCTTGCAGCGCCCGTCGTGGAGGGGACTGGATTCGTACATTGTGCACATGGCAAGTTTCCTGTCCCAACGATGGCTACTCTCTCCATTCTGGGGGAAGCGGGTGTCGCTTTGACGCAATGTGACCTTCCTTATGAGCTGGTGACTCCAACAGGTGCTGCTTTGTTGGCTGAATTTGCTGATTCATTTGGCCCAATGCAGGGATTGGTTGCTGAAAAGGTAGGCTACGGTTTGGGCGGTCGGGATATCCCTGGTCGACCTAACGTGCTTCGAGCTGTGTTGGGGGAAACGGCGTCTGCTGATTCTGGTCATGACTGGGAGACGGATACGGTGACTCTTATTGAAACCAATCTGGATGATTGTCGGCCGGAGGTATTGGGCCATCTGGTGGATCTAGTTCTGGAACGCGGGGCTTTGGATGTCTTTCATACGCCGATTCAGATGAAGAAGAACCGTCCTGGTGTTCTCTTGAGTGTCTTATGTCAACCACAGGATGTGGACACATTCCGAGCCATGATGCTTTGTGAAACTACCGCTTTCGGCGTGCGAAGCATGCACATGGACCGATGTAAACTAAAGCGTTCAATCGAAACGATAGAAACCGATTTTGGGGCTATCCAAATAAAGAAGGGTTTCTGGCAGGGGAGGACTCTTCATGTTGCTCCTGAATATGAATCCTGTCGAGCTGCCGCACGAAAATTCAATGTGCCTGTAAGAGTGGTTTACGAAGCCGCCGAGAGAGCGTTTCCAAAGGCCGATGATGAAGCTTGAGCTTTCAATTTCAAGTTGCTGCGATGGGATATCTGGCACACCTGAAGGGTCTGATCAATTTGAACAAAGCATTGACACTTTCCTCAAAGCATGACAACTAATCCCAGTTCCCTTTATATTAGAATTTTATGAAATTTAGTCCCCTTCATATATTACGCCGTCGCTCATCTTCCGGGTTTACACTGATCGAATTGCTGGTGGTGATTGCGATCATTGCTATTTTGGCTGGCATGCTTCTGCCCGCCTTATCCAAAGCAAAGGAAAAAGGTAAGCGAGTCAAATGTCTTAATAATTTGAGGCAGCTGGGGATTGCAATGACTATTTATGCGGATGATAACAACGACACCATGTTGCAGGCTCGATTCAAGCAGGTGCAGATCTCATTGAATCCACCCGAACAATCTGCAGCTGCAACTGTTGGATTGACCATCAGTACCAACAATGCGGTTTCCAAAATCTGGACCTGTCCTAATCGCCCAAGTTTTCCCACATTTGAGCCTTCCTTCCCCCAATGGAATATTGGTTACCAATATTTCGGCGGTATCGAGGAATGGACCAATCCTCTGGGACGTTTCAAGTCCCGCAGTCCGGTGAAATCCTCCAGCTCTCGTCCTGGTTGGGCGCTTGCGGCCGATGCTGTCATGAGAATTGATGGGAAATGGGGTGGCGGCCGAGCGGAAGCCTTCAAGAACATGCCTCCTCATCGCAATTCACAAGGGCTTCCAGAAGGAGGTAATGAGTTATTCATGGACGGTTCTGCACGATGGATCAAATTTCAACAAATGTTCTTTATTCACAGTTGGAGCACTGGAGGTGCGCGTGATGCTTATTTCTGGCAAGATGACCTAGGTGAAGAACTGGCACCCAGAGCCGAAGGTATTCGCGCCAAATACTAGCGCGTGCTTGCTGTCACCGAACGAACACTGCTCTTTGGGCCTTTGCTTTGAAAAGCGAGCCCTTGTGCCTGTTGTTTCTTTCGATTCAGATTTTTTTCTTTGAAAGAATTTGCTCCTCCTCTTTCATCGTTTTGAGGCTGGTTGAGCATGCCTCCGGCTTGAGACAGCGTTAAACATTATTTCTTCAAGGCAGTATGGAATCTTCCAAAAAAGACGCTTCTTTTTCTTACCGAGAGGTCGATAGCGACTACTTCGAAAAGCGGAAGCTCAAACGGTTCGCTCGAGTATTTCATTTGTGGGCCTTAGGGGTAGGGGCGGTTATTTCAGGTGACTTTTTCGGATGGAATTTTGGTCTGGCATCTGGTGGGTTTGGTGGCTTGTTCATCGCGACCAGCATCATCACACTCATGTATGTCGGGCTTTGTTACAGCATTGCTGAAATGACCGCAGCCATGCCGCACACCGGAGGTGCGTATTCATTTGCGCGAACTTCGATGGGACCGTGGGGTGGTTACTTGACGGGGCTTGCGGAGAACATGGAGTATGTATTGACACCTGCTGTGATTGTGGTGGGAATTGGTGGTTATCTAGGAGCTATTTTTGGTACGCCGGAAAGTTGGGCTCCTTTATGGTGGCTGGTATCGTATGTAATTTTTGTCGGGCTTAACATATGGGGCGTTGAAATTTCATTCCGTTTTTCAGTGTTGATTACTCTGGTGGCTCTTCTGATCCTGCTCGTTTTTTACATTGGAGCTCTTCCCCACTTCGACCTGAAGCATGCCCTTAATATTCTTCCCGAAGAAGGTAGCAGCAAGTGGTTGCCGATGGGAGTCAAAGGGGTGTTTGCAGCTTTACCTTTTGCAATATGGTTTTACCTGGCCATCGAACAATTACCCCTGGCGGCTGAAGAATCGCATCAACCTCAAAAGGATTTGCCCAAAGGGATCATTACCGGTTTGTTCACTCTCATTGTGTGTGCCTTTGCGACGCTTATTTTGAATGCAGGCATTGCACCCGGCGCCGCTGTGATAGGTGAATCAGACGAGCCCTTGTTCGAGGGATTCAAAACAATATTTGGAGAGGGACTCGGCAGTCGTGTTCTGGCGCTGGTCGCTGTAGCGGGTCTGATTGCCAGTTTTCACACGATCATCTATGCTTATGGCAGGCAGATATACTCGCTTTCACGCGCAGGATATTTCCCCCAAGCCCTTTCCTTGACCCATTCGAATCGCAAAACTCCCCACATGGCGTTGATTGCTGGAGCTGCGGTTGGTTATGTGATTGCTCTGGTGATTCATTTTGCAGGGTCAGATAGTCCTGTGGGGGCAGCTTTGCTCAATATGGCAGTATTCGGAGCAGTGATTGCCTATATCTTTCAAATGCTTTCCTTCATTCGCTTGCGGAAATATTTTCCGCGTATGAAACGCCCCTACAAAAGCCCACTCGGTACGGCAGGGGCATGGTTTGCGTTGCTGGTTTCATTCATCACTCTGATCGCTTTATTTATTGTTGATGACTCCTATCGCTCTGCTGTTCTGGGAGCCGCGATCTGGTTTGCTGCCGGAGTGATCTGGTTTGCTGTCATCGGTAGAAAACGACTCGTGCGTGCTCCTGAAGAATCCTTTGCTCTTCAGGAAGAGGAAACGGAGTCATAGGGTTTCATCGAGATGCTTTTCACGCCAATCGCTGAATGAAAACACTTCCTTTTCATTTCCGGGATTGACACGATCAGTTGTCAATATACTGTTCAAATGAACAGTATGAGTGAAGGTTTAACAAAGCGACAACAGGAGGTTTTGGCATTTATCGCAGAGCATCAACAGGTTAATGAGGTTCCTCCCAGTTTGCGAGAAGTGGCGGCGCATTTTGGTTTTCGAAGCATGACAGCTGCGGCGGACCATGTGAAAGCATTGCGGCGCAAGGGGTATCTGAAGCATCGACCGCATCAGGCGCGTTCGTTGCGGGCAGTGCCTTCTCCATCGACACCTTACCAACCTGCTTCGAGGGCCAGGATTGTTGATGTTCCGATTTATGGTTGCATTCCGGCAGGTTTTGCTGATGAACGGCGACAAGAGGATGTGGAGGGCTGTATCTCCGTGGATGTGGATACGCTTGGTGTCAAACCCTCACCTCGAACGTTTGCGCTGGAAGTGAGAGGGGATTCGATGATCGGACGACATATCATGGAAGGAGATTATGCCATTCTGGAGCATGGCATGGACCCCAGACCTGGGGATGTGGTCGCAGCCTTGATCGATAATGAATCCACTCTCAAAACCTTCGTCAAGCAACGCGGTAAACCTTGTCTCAAGGCGGAAAACCCGAAATACCCCAACCTGATCCCTGCACAGGAATTAGTCATTCAGGGGGTCATGGTCGCCCTCATAAGAAAGGTCCGCTGAGGAAGGAATCGTTGTTCGTGTTTTTTGAACAGTATGATGGGTCCTTCTCCATTGAAGAGAACAGTGGTTCATCTGGATGCGGATGCTTTTTTCGCTTCGGTGGAGCAGGCGTCGGATACGCGTTTACGTGGCAAGCCGGTGGCGGTAGGGGGGGAGAAGCGGGGTATCATTGCGGCGGCTTCGTATGAGGCGCGGAAGTTCGGTGTTTACACCCCGATGCCGACGGCACAGGCGCGGAAGCTGTGCCCGAAACTGATCCTGCTGCCGGGCGATTATGAAAAGTATGAACGCTTTTCACGTTGGATGTTTTCGTATGCCTACGATTTCACGCCGGACGTGGAGATTACTTCGATCGATGAAGGTTATTTTGATTTATCCGGGGTAAGGCGTTCGGCTTCGGAAATTGCGCAGACGATTCGCAAGGCCATCGGGCAGACTCTGAAGATTACGGTGAGCGAAGGGATTGGTTCCAATAAACTGGTCAGTCAGAGTGCTTCAAAATTATGTTATCTCCCTGTGTTCCAGCAAATAGAGAAAGGTTATGAAATTCCGTTTCTTCTCCCTCTGGCCAATCACTGGTTACCCGGGATTGGGCCCAAAAGCGCTTCACGTCTGAACGCGGCCGGTCTGGCGCGTATCGGGCAAATCTCAGCCACCGAGACAGACCTCCTGCATTTGATCCTGGGGAACATGGCTCCACGTATCAGGGAATATGCGGATGGATACGATGAACGCCCGATTGTTCCTAGGGTGGCTTCCGCCAAATCTTATGGAAAACAGGAAACATTTACCGAAGATCAGACAGACGAAGACCAGATCGAAGCCACTTTGCGACGCATGGCAGATGTGTTGATGGCGAAGGTGAGGGTTGACGGGAAATGTATCCGCACCTTGACGGTCAAGGTGCGCTACAACGACATGATGGAAGATCAGTGCGGTGAAAGTCTCGGTGAACCCACAGATCTTGAAACGGATATTTACGGACGCCTGGGTATTCTGCTGCGTAAGGCATGGCGACGTCGTGTCAGCCTGCGTCTGGTATCGCTCAAACTATCCAATGTTTATGACAGTTTTTATCGCAGTGAACTGACTCTTGATGGCGCTTCTGAACAACGTGAATCGCGACGTCGCTTGGCTCGGATCGTGGATGATTTGAAACGGCGTTGTGGTGCTGGAACCATTTTGCGTGGACATGATTTCATTCTGCGAGATGCGGCTACCGACAAAGTGAAAACCAAAACGAAGGGAAAAGGTTTTAACATTCCGTTTCCTTCAGTGAACAATAAACGCAAGTATCCATCGGCAGAAAAAACGACCGGGGACATGGTTTGCCGTTCCCCTCAGACTGAGTATGAAGGGAACAAGGGGCGACGAAATGTTGTGAACGCAAAGCTCTCTTCAACGGTGCATCGCAAGGTCGTCCCCGTTTCGTTGAACGTCAAAAGCTATTACTCATTCCTGAACTCTACCTTGTCCGTAGAAGACATTGTGCGACTAGCCCGCGAACAGGGGCAGTCTGCGGTAGCCATGATGGATCAGGGAAATTTGCATGGTGCGGTACCTTTTTACCAATGTGCGCAAGAGCAGGGGATTCAGCCGTTGATAGGTGCCGAGGTGGGAGTGGATGGCAAGCCGTTGTTGCTGTATGTGGAAAATGACGTGGGTTATCGTAATCTGTGTCATCTGCTTTCAACCCGTTCGCCCGTTCAAAAAACAGCAATAGCATCCGCGAATAAGGGACGTGCCAGAGGGAGGAATCACCGAGCGATCACACGGGGAATTCAACCGGTGGTGCGACGTATCTGTGGGCATGCCAACTGGACCTGTGACCAGTTGGCAGCTTTGCCGATGGAAGGATTGATCGCGGTAGGGCAGGATGTGCGTCTGCACACACTTTTCGAAGGGCGATTTTACCTTTCGGTGTCTCACCCTGATTCGATAAGGAATCTGCCAGCAGACGACCCTCGATGGCCTTTGGTGGCGATATTGCCTGTGCATTATGAATCGTCCATGGATGACTGGAAGTTTGATGTGGTTCAATCCATCCGCACCTTGACCCTTCTGAAACAACGTCACCCAGACAAAGCCCAGGGAAGCCGTTTCCATTTTCCGACGACGGTGACGTGGCGAGAGCTCTGGAAGGAATATCCGCTGCTTCTCGAGCGTACTTGCGAGATTGCTGCACGTTGTCAGGGATTTCAGATGCCGGTGGGACCTCCACAGTTCCCGGACTATCGACCTGTCGATGGATCATCGCCTCGAACGTTTTTACGCAAACTGGTCATGCGAGGATTGCGGGAACGCTACCCGGAATCACGTCGAGCTTCTATGCAACGCCAAGCTGAAGAAGAATTGACCATCATTAGTGATGTGGGTTACGAGGAATATTTCTTGGTTGTCTGGGATTTGTTACAGGACTGTCGGGCGGAAGGCATTCATTGGATTACCCGAGGCAGTGCGGCGGATTCACTGGTGTGTTATTGCCTGCGGATCAGTGATGTTTGTCCGATACGTTTTGATCTCTATTTTCGTCGCTTCCTGAATAAGGATCGCATGGCCTTGCACAAGTTGCCGGACATCGATATGGATTTTCCGCATGACCGGAAAGACGATGTGATAGACCTGATATTTCGTAAATACGGCGAAAAGTATTGTGCAGTGGTGGGAGGTTTTTCCACTTACAAATCCCGCGGAGCGATGGGGGATGTTGCCAAGGTGTTAGGAGTGTCGGAATATCAAATTCGGCGTTTGACTGAACGGTTTCCATACGCAGGTGCCAGAGACATGAGCACGTTCGCTTCAAAAAATCAGGAATGTCAGGATCTACCCTTACAAGAGGAACCCTATCGTACAGCTCTGAAAATGGCAGAGTTTCTCGATGGTTTTCCGCGCTATCCCAAAATGCATCCTTGCGGTGTTGTACTGTCGCGTCAAGCGATGCAAGACCTCACCCCGACTTTTACGGCACACAAGGGATATCCGACTACGCACTTTGACATGGATGCGGTGGAGGCGGTTGGTTTGGTCAAGATGGATATCCTGGCGCAGGGAGGGCTTTCGGTGATGCGAGACGTCAAGGCGATGTTGCACGAGCGAGGTATGAGAATGGATCTGGACCGTTGCAAGTGGCGTGTCATGCAGACCGGTGAAGAATCTCTACCTGAGATGATAGCAGCGCCTGAGCAGGATCCGTGGACCGATCCCAAAGTATGGGCGATGATTGCCGGAGGAGGGGCAAGGGCTGTGCATCACATCGAGAGTCCGGCGATGGTCAGTCTATGCCGGATGTGCAACGTACGCGAGATTGATGGGCTTGTTGCCATCGTTTCAGTGATTCGACCGGGAGCAGCCAATGAGCAGAAAAAATTACATTTTACCCGACGTTATCAAAAACTGGAAGATCCTGTATACCCTCATCCCTCTTTGGCCCGTTGCTTGAAAAGTACTTTTGGTTTGGTCGTTTACGAGGAACACATCCTGCAGATTTGCGAGCTGTTTGCTGGTCTTGCCCCGGGACGTGCTGATGTGTTGAGGCGTGCCTTGAATAAACGGAAGAAGAAGACAATCGAGACTATTCGGTGTGAATTCGTTCAATCCGCGATCAAGCGTGGGCATTCGGAAGAAAAGATTCAGGAAGTGTGGGTATTGGTCAGCGGGTTCAACGGGTATGCTTTTTGCAAAGCGCACAGCACGGCTTATGGAGTCGAGGCCTATCAGTCCGCCTGGATAAAATACTATTTCCCTGCTGAATTCATGGCCTCGGTTCTCACACAGGGTAAGGGGTTTTATCATCCGCTGGTTTATGTGCTGGAGTGTGATCGTCTGGGGATTCCCCTGTTCCCTCCTTCAGTCAACGCACCCGGGCCTGGTTATGGTGTGGAACGATTAGGTGGAGATGCGCATGTGGGTTTGTGTGGAGAGCGTCATCGACATGCAAAACACGGCATTCGTGTGCCATTGAGTGCGGTCAAGGGCTTGACTGAGCAAACGGTGGAGCGTGCTCAACGGGAACGTATACGCGGACTTTTTACCTCCATGTCGGACTTTCATCGTCGT
>ERZ802830.594-NODE-594-length-36290-cov-35.2868_pt1 | contig 36290 bp, 39 predicted proteins | sample MGYA00345654_ERZ802830 | MGnify/ENA primary metagenome ERZ802830 (study PRJEB30503, sample SAMEA104212375) | marine metagenome | biome: Westerlies Biome; feature: [SRF] surface water layer (ENVO:00010504) within the epipelagic zone...; material: water... | reverse complement strand
TGCATGTGCGTCGGGGTGAGAATTGTTATCCGATGGTTCCACCGGGCAAGAGCAACGCCGAGATGGTGGGTTTGCCTGCTCAGCATTAGCCGTCAATTGACGCCACACGGAACCTCGCAGAGTGCGGTACCGTCACTGCCCATGAACACCGGTTCTGTCCCCAGTGCGGCGCATCCCTTTGATCCGGTTTTGTTGTCTCTGCTTTCTTTTGGTTTGCTGTGCAGTGGCACCGGCCTCCGCGGCTGAAGTGCTTCAGGTGAGAAGTGGATCGCTGCTGCAGGTTGGTGATCGCAATCGCACCTACACCGTTGAGTTGGCCTGCGTTTCCGTCGATGACGAGCAGCAATCGGATGCCATCGCTTGGTTGCGTCAACAGCTGCCCCGCCGCCGTCGGGTGAACCTTCGCCCCGTTGGCAGCAGCAATGGTCAATTGGTCGCCCGGGTGACGCCGTTGGGAGACGACAGTGATCTCAACGCTGGTTTGATTGCCGCTGGGTTGGCCACCGATCGCTGTTCCGCGGAGCTGGGTTGAATGGCAGACAACAGAATTGCTCGAGGCATTGTTTTGGTGCCTTGCCTCCTTCTCGGCGCTGCGTTTTTAGCTACAGCTGTGTGGGGACAAGGTGCTGCAGCGGAAAATCGAAATCTCGCCGTTGGTATCGGGTTGGGTTTGGTTGTGGCTGGGTTGTTGTCGCAGGTGCGAACGGATGACGCCTCAACAAACGAATCGGATGAGCTAGATGATGCCTCTTGAGTGGGGACTGTTGGGTGAGGTTTGATCTGTTGTGGGGTCAGTGACGGCTTAGCTCGAGGTCGACAGAATTAATCAATGCATCCATGACGTTTGGGGCAAGAGATTTCCATGCTGCGCCTGAGTGAGTTGAAGCTTCCGCTCGATCACGCTGAGGACGCCCTCCAAAAAGCTGTGCTTAAACGGCTGCGCGTTCCTCCTGACGATGTTTTTGAACAACGGCTCGTGAAACGCAGCATCGATGCGCGTCGCCGCGATCAAATTCAGCTGATTTACTCCGTTGATGTGCGGGTGCGTGGCGAGGCGGCTTTGTTGCGGCGTCTCGGGAAGACCTCACGCGTCCGACAGGCGCCAGACACCACCTACAAACCCGTGGCCCAGTTACCTCGGGCTGGTCTTGATGTGGGAGAGCACAGACCCGTGGTGGTGGGTGCTGGTCCCTGTGGCTATTTCGCTGCGTTGCTGTTGGCCCAAATGGGGTTTCGACCGCTGTTATTGGAGCGTGGCGAGCCTGTGAAACAGCGCACGCTGCAAACCTTTGCCTTCTGGCGTGGAGAAACAGGCATTGATCCAGAGTCCAACGCCCAATTTGGAGAGGGTGGCGCCGGAACGTTCTCGGATGGAAAGCTCTACAGCCAGGTAAGTGACCCTGAGCATTACGGACGCAAGGTGCTCGAGGAATTGGTGGCTTCTGGGGCCAATGAAGACATCCTCACCCTGCAACGCCCCCACATCGGCACCTTCAAGCTGGCCACGGTGGTGCGGGGTCTGCGTGCTCGTATTGAGGCCCTGGGCGGGGAGGTTCGGTTTAGCAGCCGAGTGGAGCGGCTGCGCTTGGACCCCAGTGGGGGCGAGAAGAGCCATCAACTCGTTGGTCTCGACTTGGCCAATGGCGATGCCATCTCTTGCCGCCATCTCGTTTTGGCACCGGGGCATTCGGCTCGGGATTGCTTTGCCATGCTCGAACAAATCGGCGTTCAAATTGAAGCCAAGACCTTTTCGGTAGGGGTGCGGATTGAGCATCCTCAGCCCCTCATCGATGCTGCCCGTTGGGGGCCTTCCGCTGGCCATCCCCGTCTGGGGCCTGCGGAATACAAGCTGGTGCATCACGCCACCAATGGTCGGTGCGTCTACAGCTTTTGTATGTGCCCGGGTGGGTTTGTGGTCGGTGCAACGTCAGAGGTGGGTCGGGTGGTGACCAATGGGATGAGCCAGCACTCCCGCAATGAGCGCAATGCCAACAGCGGGTTAGTGGTGCAGCTGGAACCTGAGGATCTCGCCCCCTATGAACGGCATCCCGGAGATCCTTTGGCAGGGGTTGCTCTGCAACGGGATTTGGAACATCGCGCCTATCTCCTCGGGGGCAGCACCTATGCCGCCCCCGCCCAACGGTTGGAAGATTTCCTCGCCAATCAACCATCGGAAAGCCTGGGATCGATTGCAGCGTCGTATCAGCCTGGTGTTCAGCCGTCTGATTTGAATGCGCTTCTCCCGCCACCGATGATTGCGGCGTTACGTGAGGCTCTCCCTGCCTTTGCCCGTCGTGTGCACGGTTACGACCACCCCGATGCGGTTCTTACTGGCGTGGAAACGCGAACATCGTCTCCGGTGCGAATCCCCCGGGATTTGGCGCTGGAGTCGGTGAATGTGCGGGGTTTGTTCCCCGCTGGCGAGGGCGCTGGCTATGCCGGGGGCATTCTTTCAGCTGGGATCGATGGGATCCGCGCTGCGGAAGCGTTAGCGCTTCAGATGGTGGCTGGTGCTTGAGCCACGATGCCGCTCCATTGCACGGCTTTCACGTGATCGCGCCGCCAGGAATGAAACAAGTTTGGTTCACTCAGCGTGCACAGAGGGCAGTCACTGATCTGGTTTGAATCGAGTCCGTGCTGTTGGAGTTGGAGTGCCGCTGCGCCACGGATGTCGAGTCGGTGCCGTCTGGGTTCATCGTCGGGGAGCAGCACCTTTGTTGTTTGGAGAAGCCCAGAGGAAGCCATGCCGCCTGATGGGTCTGCCTCCAAACTGTTGCTGATCGCATCCACCACGTCGTCTCCGACTTGGTAGTGCTGTCCGCTGATGGCGGGGCCGAACGCCACCAACAGGTCAGACCGATGAGCTCCCAAGGCTTCCAGCTGCCTGATCGCTTCTGGAAGAATCCTGGAGGCCACGCCACGCCAACCGGCATGGCATGCAGCCGCATGCCCTGTGCCGGGATCAGCCATCAGTACTGGGGTGCAGTCGGCGCCGCACACCCAGAGGCTTTGTCCGCCTTGATTGCTGACCAAACCATCGGCCTCAGGCCATGGAGATCCTGTCGCCTCGTTGGCCGACAGAACCCGTCCACTGTGAATTTGTTGGGGGCGGTGAACTGAAACGCCGGCACTGATGTAGCCGGCTAGGGCATCGGGTTCACGGCCTTGCCACAAACGGGTGAAAAAACCGTGTTCAAAGCCCGCTTGTTGGAGAAGGTCTGATTGCAGGTAGTAGCCGCCATAGCAACCAACCCAGGTCCAGTCCTGGAGCGTATTGAACTGGCTATCGGGGCGATCGAACGGATCGATGCTGGTTCCGTTCATGCCATGGGAATGTCGCGCATCATCCAAAAGCCTGCGAAGGCCTGTTCGTCTGGGCTGGCTTGAATTGCGATGAATTGAAGGCCACGAACAGAGGTTTGGCAGGTTTCGAGGGCCGAGGTCACGCTTTTTGCGGCCTCTCCATCGAGATCACTCACCAACCAACGGTCGTCCTGACCGGCTTCAAGGATCAGTTGGCGACCCTCAACGAGCAGGCGGACTGGCTCTAAGCCCCCCAGCCATCCCGCCATTGCGAGGGAGCGGGTTCGACTGAATAAGCGCAGTCCCGGAACTTGGGCTTCATCTTCAAGATTGGTCGGCACAGGAAGCAGCCCGCTGAAGCTCATCGGCCAGTCGGCGGCATCGCGCAGAAGTCCGGCGGGAAGGGTGGCCCAAGACCAGGCATCCCCTTGCACTTCCTCTGGAAGGGGGATTGGTGGGGTCACTACCGGTGCGGGAGGAGGGGCAAGCGGGCCAGCCATAAAGCCCTCTTCTTTTGGGTAAACCTCTCGTTCCCGATGCTCCAGCCAATCGAGCAGTGCAAACGTGCGACGGCTGGAAATCACTTCGATGTCTTGTTCGGTCGCGGCCCGTTGCACCATCGTTCGCATCGAACTGCGCCAGCAGCGCAGGCGAACGGGAGCGCCATAACCCTCCTGAAGTGCGTGCTCTCGGGCCTCAGCGAGTGCCGTGTTTAACCAAATTGAGTTCACCTCACTTGAGGGGCAGACCTTGGCAAAACGAAATGGGGTGTCTCCATCCTCAGAGGATGGTGTCGTGGTGATCAAAAGCTCCCATCGCTTGCGTCCATCTGCATCAAGAATGGGCCTGGAGTAAAAATCCAATTCCCAGTCAGAGCCTTTGCTTACGGCCGATTTCATCCGGCTGATTGTTCGTTTTGCTTCAGGGTGTTTTGAGCCCTTGATGCACGGTCGCTGGCTTCTGCCATCACTTTGTCTTTGTCGATGAGGAGCTCACCGGGGGGGCCTTCCAGCAGCGCTGTATTGAGGCCAATCCGCCCCCGACCTGGATCTAAATCGGTAATCAGAGCCGAAACGCGATCACCTTGGTCGAAGACCTCACGAATGGAGCGCAGACTTCCATTCGTAATCGATGATTGATGTAGCAATCCACTGATGCCGCCGAGGTCGATAAACAGGCCGTAGGGCTTCACGGAGGCGACAAGACCTTCAACCAACTGGCCCACCTCGAGCTCTTGGAAACGAGCAGCCGTGGCAGCACGTTTTTCGGACAGCACAAGCTTCCGGGTTCCTGAATTCACCTCAAGAAAGGCAACGCCAAGGGTTTTGCCCACCAGCTCTTGGTGGTTTTCGCCATCTTGGAGTTGGGAACGGGGAATGAAACCGCGTAAGCCTTCCAAATCGCAAGTGACGCCACCGCGGTTGAAGCCGCTCACAATCACTTGCACCACCTTTCCTTCTTTCTCAAGAACTTTCACCTTGTCCCAGCTCTTGCGCAACTCCAGTGCACGACAGCTGATCGTGACCATGCCATCGGCGTTTTGTTCCCGAGTGACGAGAACTTCCACTTCAAGGCCTTTTGGGAAGCGTTCCTGATAGTTGGTGATCACACCAAGGCCGGCTTCGCTTTTTGGCATGAAACCGGGGGCTTTGCCCCCAATATCGACATACACACCGTCGCTTTCGAGGGCAATCACGGTGCCCTTAATCACCTCACCCGTCGTACCGACGGGGGCGTTTTCATCCAAAGCGGCGAGGAAGGCTTCTTCGTCGAAATCGAAGTCGTCCACGCTGCGGGGTTCGCTGCGCTGCTCTCGTTTGGGTTTGTCGTCGGGTGAGCCCATCAGATCTGCCATGGACATGCCCTCCATGGCACCCATGTCAAATCGCTCCTCATCGCTCTGGCTGGAGGCTTCGGCTTGACGGGACCGTGGTGGAGCGGCGAGTCCGGCGCGCTCCTCCAGCATTCTTGCTTTTTCGGCGGCGGCTTCAGCGGCTGCGCGGGCTTCAGCTGCCTCCCGTTGCAGCTTCTCTTGCTCGTCTTTGCGGTTGATCTTCATCACCTGCAGAGGCTTGTTCGCAGCCTGTTGCGGCGCCTTGGGGCGGTTGGGCTGAGGACTGCCGGCTGCGGCCATGAACCAACGTGATCATCGATAGACCAGTCTGACAGGGAAGGTTTGTGAATGCCTCTCTGCAAGGGAACCGGGATGGATGGATTGAAACGATGCTTCGATCAACTGGCGTGGCCGGAGGCTGAAACGGCGGCAAAACAAGCTGGCGCCACAGTTGTTTGGCCATTTGGAGCTTGCGAACAGCATGGCCCCCAGTTGCCCTTGGCCACCGATGCGTTGTTCGCCGATCGGATTTTGAATGCCGTGTTCGAGCAGCTCGATGGTGAATGGCCGATCTGGCGACTGCCGCTGCAGTCGATTGGTTTTTCACCGGAACACCAGCCGTTCCCTGGCACTTTGAGCCTCTCGGCTGAGCTGATGCTGCAGCTTGTGGATCAGGTTGGCGGTCAGTTAGCGGCCATGGGGGTGGAGCGGTTGGTGTTGTTTAACGCCCATGGCGGGCAGATCGGCCTGCTTCAGGTGGCTGCACGACAGCTGCGTTTGCGCTGCCCATCGATGGGCGTCCTCCCTTGTTTTATTTGGAGTGGTGTGGATGGTTTGGCATCCCTACTGCCTCCTGCTGAACTCGCCCACGGACTCCACGCCGGTCAGGCGGAGACGAGCTTGATGCTCCATCTAGCTCCTGAGTTGGTTGGACCGTCGCGTCCGGTGGATGGGGCCCATGGACCTAGTTCCCTCCAAGCTCCCCCCGACGGTTGGAGCTTGGAGGGGGCGGCTCCGTGTGCCTGGTTGACGAGCGATTTGAGCCAATCAGGGGTGATTGGCGACGCTCGTTTGGCCTCCGCTGAGCTGGGTTTGGAGTTGGAGCAAGCGTTGATTTCGCATTGGACGCAGCGCTTCAAAAGCCTGCTCAGCAGTGATTGGCCGCCGACTCAGAGCGTTGTGGATTGGCCTCGAAAATCCTGAAGTTTGGACCCAAGTGTCCAGAAATCCTGGGGGTCTGGTTATTGTCTATCGGATTCAATGTGTCGAATTACTTCTTATGCCTACCCTCAACGCACCAGAAGTTTCCGTGCTGGAGGGCCAGGATGCGCTACCAGACTTCACGACAGCGGAATACAAAGACGCTTACAGCCGCATTAACGCCATTGTGATTGAGGGTGAGCAAGAGGCTCACGACAATTACATCTCCCTAGGCACGTTGATTCCAGAGCAGGCAGACGAATTGAGCCGTCTTGCTCGGATGGAGATGAAGCACATGAAGGGCTTCACAGCTTGTGCTCGCAACCTTGGTGTTGAGGCGGACATGCCCTTCGCCAAGGAATTTTTTGGGCCTCTCCATGGCAACTTCCAAGTGGCTCTGCAGGAGGGCAAGGTTGTGACCTGCCTTTTGATCCAAGCCCTTTTAATCGAGGCATTTGCGATTTCGGCATACCACATCTACATCCCAGTAGCGGACCCCTTCGCCCGCAAAATTACCGAAGGGGTTGTGAAGGATGAGTACACCCACCTCAATTACGGACAGGAATGGCTGAAAGCCAACTTTGAGGCCAGCAAGGACGAAATGTTTGCAGCCAACAAGGCCAACCTTCCGTTAATTCGCTCGATGCTTGAAGGCGTGGCTGCAGACGCCGCCGTGCTTCACATGGAGAAAGAGGACTTGATCGAAGACTTCTTGATTGCGTATCAGGAAGCTTTGAACGAGATCGGTTTTAGTTCTAGAGATATCGCCAAAATGGCTGCCGCAGCATTGGCCATTTGATGTCCCCTGTTTTTCTCAACCGGTAATCGGTCACCTTCGTGATGCTTGATACCGGTTGCCGTGGGACCATGGGACCTGGGAACCGTCCCTTCGGGAACTCAGAGACAGGACATGTTTGGTCTGATCGGACATTCAACCAGTTTTGAGGCAGCTCGTCGAAAGGCGTTGGAGCTCGGGTTCGATCACATTGCCGATGGTGATCTCGATGTTTGGTGTAGTGCCCCTCCTCAGCTGGTGGAGCATGTGCAGGTCACCAGCCCTGCTGGAATCACCATCGAGGGTGCGTATATCGATTCCTGCTTCGTTCCGGAAATGCTCAGTCGTTTTAAAACGGCTCGCCGCAAGGTTCTCAACGCCATGGAGTTGGCCCAGAAAAAGGGCATCAACATCACAGCTCTGGGGGGCTTTACCTCCATTATTTTCGAGAATTTCAACCTGCTGCAGCATCAGACCGTTCGCAGTACCACCCTGGATTGGCAGCGTTTCACGACTGGAAACACCCATACCGCTTGGGTGATTTGCCGTCAGGTAGAGAACAATGCTCCCGGCCTGGGGATCGATCTCAAGACGTCCAAAGTTGCTGTTGTTGGGGCGACGGGAGATATCGGCAGTGCTGTGTGTCGTTGGTTATCGGCTCGAACCAATGTGGGGGAGTTGCTCCTGGTGGCCCGTCAGCCTCAACCCCTGGCCGATCTTCAGGCGGAACTTGGTGGAGGTCGCATCCTCGCTTTAAGCGATGCGCTGTCGGAGGCTGATGTGGTGGTGTGGGTTGCAAGCATGCCGCGCACCTTGGAAATCGATAACAACAGCTTGAAGAAGCCCTGCTTGATGATTGATGGCGGCTACCCCAAAAACCTCGATTCAAAAGTGGCTGGGGGTGGGATCCACGTTCTCAAGGGTGGGATCGTGGAGTTCTGCAGGGATATCGGTTGGTCGATGATGGAAATCGCTGAAATGGAAAAACCTCAGCGACAAATGTTTGCTTGTTTTGCGGAGGCGATGTTGCTCGAGTTTGAGCGTTGCCACACCAATTTCAGTTGGGGTCGCAACAACATCACCTTGGAAAAGATGGATTTCATTGGTGCGGCCTCCGTCCGCCACGGTTTCTCAACCCTGAACCTCAACACGAACCTCCAGGCCGCTGCCGCCTGAACTCTTCCCCAATCCCATGCCCCGTCGTCCCTTACTCGAGTTCGAGAAGCCTCTGGTGGAACTGGAGCAGCAGATTGAACAAATCCGCCAGCTTGCTCGCGATTCCGAAGTCGACGTTACCCAGCAGCTGCAACAGCTCGAATCCCTCGCATCGAGACGAAGACAAGAGATTTTTCAGGGATTAACCCCAGCCCAGAAGATTCAAGTTGCTCGTCACCCTCACCGGCCGAGCACGCTGGACTTCATTCAGATGTTTTGCGACGACTTCGTTGAACTCCATGGAGATCGTCGGGGTAACGATGATCAGGCCCTGATTGGTGGCGTGGGTCGATTAGGGGATCGTGCTGTCCTGTTGCTTGGGCATCAGAAAGGGCGCGATACAAAAGAAAATGTGGCCCGCAACTTCGGCATGGCCACCCCCGGTGGATACCGCAAGGCCATGCGCCTGATGGAACATGCCGATCGGTTTCGGTTGCCGATTCTTACTTTCATCGACACCCCAGGAGCCTATGCAGGCCTCCAGGCCGAAGAACAAGGGCAGGGGGAAGCCATCGCGGTGAACCTGCGGGACATGTTTGGTTTGCGCGTTCCTGTGATCGCCACGGTGATTGGTGAGGGCGGGTCTGGTGGTGCCTTAGGAATTGGCGTTGCCGATCGTTTGCTGATGTTTGAGCACAGCGTCTACACCGTTGCCAGTCCAGAAGCCTGTGCATCCATCCTTTGGAGAGATGCGGCGAAGGCCCCTGATGCTGCCGCTGCCCTGAAGATTACGGGCCGAGATTTGCTGGAACTGGGTGTGGTGGATGAAGTGCTGGACGAGCCATCAGGAGGAAATAATTGGGCTCCGTTGGAGGCTGGTCAAACCCTTCGCGCGGCCCTCGAACGCCACCTCAGCGAACTGCTCATGCTTTCAGAACAAGAGCTTCGAGATGCGCGTTACACGAAATTCCGCGCAATGGGGCGTTTTGCTGAGGAAATGTCACAGGAATTTGATGAGATCGCTTAGGATATCTTCGTTCGCTAACAGCGTTTGCCAACGGCATTAATCACTGGGGCTAGTCGAGGCATTGGGCGCCGTACCGCGGAGCTCCTGTCTGAGCGAGGCTGGAACCTGTTGTTAACGGCACGCAGCGGTCATGACCTTGAAGACCTCGCAACTCGCTTGCGAACTTCGAGTCAGGTTGTTGCAACTGCAGCAGTTGACCTAACCAGCCCCTCCGAGATTCAGCCTGCACTTGCAAGCTTGATGTCCGAGGCCGAGCCGCCCTCTGTGTTGATTAACAATGCAGGTGCTGCCTACACCGGTGATCTCTTGGCAATGCCTTTAGAGCGTTGGCAGTGGTTGCTTCAGTTGAATCTCACCAGCGTGATGCAGGTTTGTTCAGCTGTGGTTCCTTCCATGCGTTCGCGGGGAGGCTTGGTGATCAATGTGAGTAGCCATGCTGCGCGCAATGCATTCCCTCAATGGGGTGCTTACTGCATTACCAAGGCAGCTCTGGCCAGTTTCACGCGCTGCTTAGCTGAAGAAGAACGTGATCAAGGCATTCGTGCCTGCACGCTCACCCTCGGTGCGGTGAATACCCCTCTCTGGGATGCAGAAACCGTACAAAGCGATTTCGATCGTCGTGCCATGCTCACCGTCGATCAAGCGGCTGATGCTTTGGTGAACTTGGCAGAGCAACCCTCGAACCAAGTGATCGAAGACCTAACACTTATGCCGGCTGCCGGCGCCTTTTAAACGATCGTTATGACCACAACCGTCCCCTTCGTTTCCCGCGGCGCTGCTCTCAGCAACGGCAATGGCAACGCAACACTCCATCCCGATCTTGCTTCGAAGATCCGCGAACGTCTTCAGAACGCTGGCGTTCCATTCCTCGCGAATGACAACATCTCCGATCATTTAGAACCGGGTGAATTGTCTCTTCTTGAGATTGAAGTGGCCGACAAGGTGCGTGATTTGCTGCGCACTCTTGTGATTGATATCGATAACGATCACAACACCAGTGAGACCGCTGAGCGTGTGGCTCGGATGTATCTCCATGAAGTTTTTAAAGGGCGTTATCACCCTCAGCCAAAAGTTGCCAGCTTCCCCAACGTGAAGCAGCTTGATGAGATTTATACCGTGGGACCAATCACGGTTCGATCCGCCTGCTCTCACCACCTTGTTCCAATCATGGGCAATTGCTGGATTGGGATTAAGCCTGGCGTTCGTGTTATCGGATTGTCCAAATTCACCCGTGTCGCTGATTGGGTCTTCTCACGTCCTCATATCCAAGAGGAAGCCGTGATGATTTTGGCCGATGAGATCGAAAAGCTCTGCGAACCGCAGGGACTAGGAATCATCGTTAAAGCACAGCACTACTGCATGAAGTGGCGCGGCGTGAAAGAGCCCCAAACAAGCATGGTTAATTCTGTGGTGCGAGGTGATTTCAGGCATGACCCCAGCCTCAAGCAAGAGTTTTTTGAATTGGTCCGACAGCAGGAAGCCTTGCTGAGTTCTTAATTCAGTTCCTGGTTCATCTTCAAAGCCCTTGTGAATGCTTAACAGCGTCCACAAGGGCTTTCACTTTGCTGAGATCTTTCCAGCCAGGTTTGGTTTCAAGCCGGCTAGATGCATCAAGCCCATCCGGTGCAACGTCCTTCAAAAGTTCTGGAATCCATTCGGCACTGATGCCACCAGCCAACCACCAGGCAACGTCGTGGTTTTGGTTTGAAATCCAGTCCAACGGAATGCGATGGCCCGTACCACCGAGTTGGTTGGGGTTCCAAGCATCAAGAAGGAGGGCATCAACCGAGCTGGCGTAATGCTTTGCAGTCGTTAAATCGTTGGCTTCCCGCAGCCTCAAGGCTTTCCACCAGGCAATGTCTGGTCGCCATTCTCGAAGCTCTGCACACCGTGCGGGTGTTTCGTTGCCATGGAGCTGAACCACCGTGGGACGGCCCTCGCCGGCTAGGGCATCCTCTAAATCCGAGGGGTTGGGATCGGCCACAACCCACACCCGCTTGATCCTTGGGGTGTGCAGGGCAAGGGCAGAAAAGATCTCTCGCCGTCGAGCGGATTCGACGAACCGTGCGGTGTTGGCAACGCCAATCACGCCAATGGCTTGAACATCCATGGCGGCAATCGCCAAGGCCTGTTCAACGTCCGTGAGCCCACAGATCTTGATCGCTGGCGTGGTGAGAGTGTCGCTCACAGAGGCTGCCGTTTTCTCTCCCTAGGATCATGGACGACAGTCGTTGCTGCGACACACGTCGGAATGAGTGGTGGGAGAAGGTTGGCAGCTGTTCAAGATCGTGGGAATTCCCCTGAGGATTCAGCCCACTTGGTTGTTTGCGGTTGCGATCTTCACAACCCTGTTTCAGCCTCGATATGCCGCCACCATTGAGCCGGTTGCCCTGAGTTGGGGGTTGGCGTTGTTCACGACGCTGCTCCTGTTCACTTCCGTGTTGCTCCATGAACTTGGTCATGCCCTGATGGCGATTCGGGAGGGTGTGAAGGTCTTGAGCATCACCCTGTTTCACCTCGGTGGCATTGCCCGAGTGGAGAAGGAATGTCCTACGGCGATGGGCAACCTCCGAATTGCCGCCGCTGGCCCTTTGGTGAGTCTCACCCTTGCATTGGGAATGTTGCTTGGCGCTGCAGCCCTTGCAACACAGCAACCCCAGCTCACGGTGTTGCTAACTCAGGTGGGTTTGCTCAATCTGATGCTCGGCCTGTTCAACCTCTTGCCCGGCCTTCCCCTGGATGGAGGCTTGATCCTTAAAGCTCTGGTTTGGCAGGTGTCGGGGAGCAAAAAACGCGGGGTTGAGGTGGCGTCCGCCTCAGGCCGGGTGCTCTCCACCCTGATGATCGTGATGGGTGGTGTTTTGCTTTGGCAAGGCGGCGGAATCAACGGCCTACTGCTCATCCTGATCGGCTGGTTTGGCCTGGGGGCCAACCGCAGTGAAACTCAGATGATGTTTTTGCAGAAGGTTCTCCAGGATTTGAAGGTTGAGCAGGCTGCTGGGCGTGCCTTCCGCGTGCTCGAGGCCGATCAGCCCCTGCGACGGATGAGCCAAATGCGCTTGCAAACCAGTGAAACCTCTGGGGCGGCGGACTGGGTCTTGGTGTGTCGTCAGGGCCGCTGGGTCGGTTGGATTGATGATCGCCCCCTAAGGGATTTGCCCGTTCAGCAGTGGGACCAACAGCAGGTTGAAGACCATATGAAGCCATTGAACGAGCTCCCATCCATCGCTTCTACCGCTCCTCTTTGGCAGGCGGTGGAAGCCCTTGAGGCATCGGCTGAGGGGAGATTGCTGGTGCTGAGTGCAGCGGGCCTCCCGAACGGAACGGTGGATCGCAGTGATGTGGGAGATGCCGTACTCAAGCGGCTTGGCGTCACCTTGCCGCCTTCGGTCTTATCAGACGCACGTCAGCAAAACAAATACCCCATGGGACTGGCGATGCTTCCTCAGGTGGTGTCATCGATGAAGGCTCAAAAGACGGTTGAGGATGAGGAGCTTTCCAATGAGGCCAGTGCCTCACGTTCTTGATTCGTTAACTCGTGCGTTGACCAGTCCACCTGGTGCCAAAGGGTTCGCAGGGCGTTGCTGAGATGTTGATCCAAGCCATCTCTCGGGATTGATGCAGGGGCCGGTGGAGGGGCGGATTCAGCAAAGATGGCTCGCCACAGCTCCTGTGGAGGGTCCAGCATGATTTCTCCGTGTTGCAGCAGGCAGCCGTGCTGCCAGCGCTGAGCACTGCCGATGCGTTTGATGCCGTTCTGGTCCACCAGGTCTGCCGCCGTGGATCGTGCAAAGCAGTTGGGATCGTCAACACTGGCGGACTCGTCACCAAATTGCAGGGTTAGGCCCAAGTGGTTGAAACCATCAATGAGCCATTGGCAGGCGTCTCGGTAGGCCTGTTTGCGCCGATGGGGTGCGTCCGGCCAAATCAGCGCATAGGTCAAGCCGCCGGCATGCAAGACCGCTCGGCCACCGCTCGGCCGACGGACCATGGCGATCGTCTTGTTTCGGACAAGCTCATCCCAGTGGTGTGGCCAGTGCTGTTGATGCCGTCCCAGGGAGAGCCATGGCCCCTCCCATTGATAGAAGCGCAGCACGGGTCCGCTTGTTTGGCATTGCTCCAGCAACAAGCGATCCAATGCCATCTGGGTGTAACCATCCGCCCGCAGGGTGGGGATCAACCGTCCTGTAGGGACCATGCTGGACCCTGCCGTCGCATTGTTAGGCATTGGAGTCGGTTGCCATGCTGCCCTGGTGGGATCTGCCGATTTTGATCGGGCTTGGTCTGTTGGCCGGCGGTCTGGCGGGATTGTTGGGAATTGGCGGTGGTCTGATCTTTGCTCCGTTGTTGCTTTGGCTTGATTTACCGGCCCATCAGGCGTTGGCGACGAGCAGTTTTGCCATCGTGCCGACGGCGCTGGCAGGCACCATCATTCACCTGCGCGGTGGCCGTATTCCCCTCCGCCCAGCGTTAGGGATTGGCCTGGCGGCCTTTGCTTCGGCGTTGTTGTTCGGTGGGTTGGCCGACCGAGCCGAGGGTTGGATGCTGCTGGCGATGCAAACGGTGCTCTATGTGGTGTTGGCCTTTTGCGTGCGTGAGCGACCATCAACGGATGAGTTGAGCGATGAGGTGTCGACCCCTGTTTCTTGGTTGGCCGGGGTGGGCTGTATCGCTGGCTGGACCGCCGGGATGCTTGGCCTTGGCGGCGGTTTGGTGATGGTGCCCCTGATGAGTGGACCGTTGTCTGTTCCCATCCATCAGGCGGTGCGACTCAGCACCGTGGCGGTGCTGTGTTCGGCCAGTGCTGCTTCGCTGCAATTCGTCCATGAGGGCCGCGGCATCCCCTTGATGGGACTGCTGCTGGGTGGAGTTGCTGCCTTGGCTGCCCAGTGGACCGCGAGTCGGCTTGATCGATTTGATCCGGTGGTTTTGGTGCGCTGTTTGCGCGGTTTGGCGATTGTTCTGGCGATCGATAGCTGCCGACGGGCCGCCCAACTCTGGTTGAGCTGAGTGCTGTTCAGTTCAAGAGAGCCCAAAAGCTGTCGTTCAGTTCGTAACCGAGGGCTGCAGACATTTGTGAAAGGTTGCCGCGCATCGTTCGGTCGAGCTGCTCTTGGCAGAGGTCATCCAGCTGCATTAAACGATGGGTGATCCAAAGCTCAAGCGCTTGGGGATCGAAGCGGAGTCCTTCAGTGCGGTTAAAGCTGTGGGGAACCACCATCGCAACGTGGCGAATCAGGCTGCCGCGGTCACGCTCCAGCATGAGCGGTAGCCAGGGATAGCGGGCATCCGCCCGTAAAGACCACAACCGAGGCTCTGGGCACTCCGCGAGTTCCCGTGGGTCGTCTGGGTCCCGTGGCCAGTGAAAGTTGAGCTCGAGGATTGGCCCCTGTTCCAGCAAATCCTTAAGGGGCTGATCGGACCAGATTTGCAGCGGACTGAGATCGAGACGGCGAATTGATTCGGCATCAATCAGAACCGGATCCATGAGCAGGTGTGACAGGCCTTTGCGAATGATGGCCTCTAGAGCCCTCAAGGGAGAAGAATGAATGCGTTTGATGCATGTCAGCCATGGACTCCGCAATTTCCTCCCCTGAGATCTTCATTGCTCTCGTGGTGGCCGCCCACGCAGCCATTTTGGCTTTGCGCCTTTCGGTGAGCCTCTATCGCGCCTGATCCCAGTCATTCATTGATGGGATGACCTTGGCATCGGTATCGGGGTGCGTTACAAGCGGGTAACGCGCTTTGTCCTTTGTCTTCGTATCAGGCTCGAGCACAGCCACAATCTCGGCCTGATGCAGCATCCCTGGCAGCCGCAATTCAGCTGCAGACCGATCGTCGTGAGATGCAATGCAGCGTCATGGCCTTGGCGGTCAAATTGGGTTTGGTGATTTTGGGTGGTGTCAGCTTGATCCGCCTTTCCGGTGCTTATCAAGAGCGTCTCGACCGTCACGGGGAGTTGGCAGCTGTTGTGGCAGTGGAGTCGGTGAAATTAGAAGCTCTTCAAAAGCGCTTTGATCGTGTGTTCAGCATTGGTGGCGAGCAACGCCTGATGGGTGAACAGGATCAGTGGATTGCTCCCAATCGAATTCGGATCATCTGGCGCTGAGTTTCGTAACCATGGGCGCCGGTGATTTTGTTGTGGCGTTCAGACTGTTTTTCTATTGAGGTTCTGCCATGACCAGCACTCCTGGCACTGTTCTGATCACGGGGACCACCTCTGGTGTCGGCTTGAACGCCGCCAAGGCCTTGGCCTCCCGAGGATGGCAGGTGATCACAGCGAACCGAAGTCCGCAGCGGGCTGCTGCTGCTGCTGATGCTTTGGGGATTCCGAAAGAGCGTCTCCAGCACGTTCTGATGGATCTCGGTGATCTGGACAGTGTGCGTCGGGCTGTGCAAAGTCTTCCGGTCTCCCTTGATGCCGTTGTTTGTAATGCTGCGGTCTACAAGCCGAAGTTGAAGCAGCCCGAGCGTTCGCCGCAGGGATATGAACTGTCCATGGCCACGAATCACCTTGGCCACTTTTTACTGATTCACTTATTGCTCGATCGCTTGAAGGGTTCGAATCATCCGTCTCGTCGTGTTGTGATCCTCGGCACTGTTACGGCAAATTCCAAAGAGTTGGGTGGAAAGATCCCAATTCCTGCGCCAGCTGACTTGGGCGATCTCTCGGGATTTCAAAAGGGCTTTTTGGACCCCATCGCGATGGCAAGTGGCAAAGCCTTCAAGCCTGGTAAGGCTTACAAAGACAGCAAGCTTTGCAACATGATTACCACGCAGGAGCTTCATCAACGACTTCATCAAGACACGGGACTGACATTTAGCTCGCTTTATCCGGGCTGTGTTGCGGATTCACCTTTGTTCCGTAATACCCCGAAGGCATTTCAGAAAATTTTCCCGTGGTTTCAAAAAAATATCACTGGTGGTTATGTCACTCAAGCTTTGGCGGGAGACCGTGTTGCTCAAGTGGTGGCTGATCCGGATTTTGCCGAGTCCGGTGTGCATTGGAGTTGGGGAAATCGACAGAAGAAAGACGGTCAGCAATTTAGTCAGGAGTTATCAGAGAAGGCCACCGACCCAGAAACCGCATCAAGAGTTTGGACTCTGTCCAAACAGCTTGTAGGCCTTGAATGATGTAGTCGAGAATCTCTTAATCGAGACGCCAACGTTGCGGAACGTCGACCCCTCTACGATTTAATCCCTCAATCTCTCGATGTATTATTGGCTCGCAAAGTTGACGGAACTGTTTTGGTGGTGAGTTGTTAGATGTCGTATTTATCTTCCTCTTTAAATCCCCAGTATTTAAATAGTTGAATTCGGAGATTTTGAGAAATCGTTCAATCGATCTAAGAAGTTCTACTGGCTTATCTTGGATGTCGTCAAAGATGAGTGGCTTAATATTTTCAATGCCAAGCCCAGCTCGAGCATTGTCGAGATTAAGGCAATATTGGCTGTGAATTTTAGCTGAACGTGTACCTATAAATTTCGATGCCTGCTGAATTAGCTCTGCTTCAGAGGCTTTACTGTTGAGCTTTTGGCTGAATTTGAATTGACTCCATAGGCGTTCGCAGGGTTCTCTCAGGATATAAATCGCCTTGATTTGATTGCTAATATCTTCCGTGATTTGCTGCCATCCTTTCTCACTGATTAATGCAGATAGGTTGCTAAAATCCGCATTCCAATGTTGACCAGTGGGTTTGTTATTGAACAAGCCTTTGTACCATTCAACTGTCTTCTCACCAGGGATGTAAACATGTTCATACCACTCTTGAATGCTCTTCTGGCGTTCGGCTCGTAGATGCTGGATGCCTTTGAGCCTTGCACTCAGCCGTTGATTTAAATGTTGAGTCGTTAGGGGATTGTGATTTGTATAGAAATCGGCCAGAAAATGGATTTCTTTTTCTGGCGTAAAGTTGATCTCGGGATGTCTAGATAAAAATGAATAAACCCAAGTTGTGCCAGCCTTCATGGCCCCAATGCTTAGAAAAAGTCTTTGCATTGGGGTCGTGGCTGTGAATCAATGCCTTGCCGGTATTTTACTTAGTCGAAGCCAAGCAGGTCAAAGATTTCGCGATCTTTGAGGGATACGGCCTCAAGGGGCTCGACGTTGTCGAGCATATTTTGTGCGAGACGAAGATATTCGTTTTTGACAGCTTTCACTGCATCATCATCGTCGTCCATCTCGAAAATGGTGCACTTTTTCAGGCGTGAGCGACGAATGGCATCCACGTCTTTGAAGTGGGCCATCGTGCGTAAGCCGGTGCGCTCGTTGAACTTGTCGATCTGATCAGTATCTGCAGATCGGTTCGCAATGACTCCACCGAGCCGAACCTTGTAGTTCTTGGCTTTGGCCTGGATCGCTTGGACGATCCGATTCATCGCGAAGATGGAGTCGAAATCATTTGCAGTCACGATCAGGCAGTAGTTGGCGTGCTGCAGCGGTGCCGCAAAGCCTCCGCACACCACATCTCCCAGGACGTCGAAAATGACGACATCGGTGTCTTCGAGCAGGTGGTGCTCTTTTAAGAGTTTCACCGTTTGGCCGGTCACGTAACCACCGCAGCCTGTGCCGGCTGGTGGTCCACCGCTTTCAACACACTTCACGCCGTTGTAGCCAGTGAAGACGAAGTCGTCGGGACGAAGCTCTTCGCTGTGGAAATCAACTTCTTCAAGGATGTCGATCACCGTTGGCACCATCGAATGGGTGAGGGTGAAGGTGCTGTCGTGCTTAGGGTCGCAGCCGATCTGCAAAACGCGCTTGCCCAGCTTCGAAAAGGCTGCTGACAAGTTCGATGACGTGGTGGATTTGCCGATCCCACCTTTGCCATAAACGGCAATAACTAGCGCTCCCTCTTCAATCTTCATCGATGGGTCCTGCTGGACCTGAACACTTCCCTCTCCGTCCGTCGGACGCGACAGTGTGGTTGTCATGGAGGTCAACTATTTATATGTATTCAAGGTCAGCATTGACCCGTGTGCATTGTTCAGAGTTGATTTGACATAAGTGGTTGAACAGTGTTCGTTTGCCCATAATTTTTTGGCACTATTTGGTAGTAAATACTTATGCCAGGTGGAGAGGCTTTTGTTAATCAGGCGCTGAAATGCGCCTTGGCGTCATAGAGCGTTTCGCTGTCGATCCGATTGAGCCCTTTCTCTTTGGCAAAGGCTTCTGTGTTTCGACGCACTTTGCCCCGCACAAAGAAGGGAATCTTTTTTAATTCCGCTTCGCCATCAACCGTCCATTCCAGGCTGGCTGTCGCCACAGCCACGGATGATCCGTTCGCCTCAGTGGCACTGCTCTCAGGAGCATTCTCCTCAATCGCGGGAACGTCGTCCACCTGGGCGCTTTGCAGTCCGCCCAAGTGCCCAAGATGGCTTTGATGCCCGTCGACGAACTCAAAGTCGTGGCGGAACATGCCAATCAGGTGTTCCTCTAAGCCCATCATTAATGGGTGCACCCAGCTGTCGAAGATCACATTCGCGCCTTCCCAGCCCATTTGAGGGCTGAATCGTGCGGGCACATCTTGAACGTGCATGGGGGTACTGATTACAGCGCAAGGAATACCCAATCGTTTGGCACTGTGGCGTTCCATCTGTGTTCCGAGCACCAGCTCTGGTACGGCTTCTGCCATGGCAGCTTCCACCGCTAGGTAGTCGTCACTGATCAGGGCTTCTAAGCCAAGCGCTTTGGCTGCCGCCCGGACTGGCCGAGCCATTTCTCGGCTGTAAGTGCCGAGACCCACCACTTGAAAGCCCAGTTCTTCGTTGGCGATGCGGGCCGCCGCCAGCACATGGCTTCCATCTCCAAAAATGAACACCCGTTTGCCGGTGAGGTAAGTCGAGTCAACCGATGCCGAATACCAGGGCAATTTTGAACTGTGCTCCCCTTCCCTTGGATCAGGTGGATCCATGCCAAGAAGGCCATGCACTTCCGCAAGGAAATCGGCTGTGGCGCCTACCCCGATCGGCATGGTTCGTGTGAAGGGCATTCCAAATTGCCGCTCCATCCAGCTGCAACATGATTCGGAAATTTCCGCGTAGAGGCAGATATTGAGATCCGCTTCTGTTAGGCGCATCACGTCGGCCACCGTTGCTTCGAGGGGCACAACAGTGTTCACATCGATCCCGTGGCTTGCCAGAAGTCGACTGATTTCAATCACATCATCGCGGCACCGGAATCCGAGGAGCGATGGACCGATCAGGTTGACGCGGGGTCGGCGCCCCTGGTTCTGCCATGCCTTTGGGTTATGGCCTTCGCTATTGACCTCTTGATTTTTGAGGAGTCCTCGTACCAATTGGTACAGCGTTTCCGATGCGCCCCAATTTTCCTTTTTGCTGTAGGCCGGAAGCTCGAGGCTCACGATTGGAAGCTCGAAGCCCATCCCTCCGGCAAGAGCTCCGGGTTGATCTTGGATCAATTCCGCTGTGCAGCTTTCACCCACAAGCAGGGCGTCGGGCTTGAAGCGTTCAACGGCTTCACGGATGTGGCGCTTCACCAGCTCCGCTGTGTCGCCGCCCAGGTCCCGCGCTTGAAATGTGGTGTACGTCACGGGGGGGCGTTTCCCCCGCCGTTCAATCATGGTGAAGAGAAGATCCGCGTAGGTATCTCCCTGCGGAGCATGAAGGACGTAGTGCACGCCTTTCATGGATGCGGCAATGCGCATCGCCCCCACATGGGGAGGGCCTTCATAGGTCCAGAGCGTTAATTCCATGGGAGATCACAAACGAGGGGGCTTAAAAAGGCGAAACGATGCGGTGTTCGCCGGCGTTAATGCGTGAGGAGTTGATGTCGCCGCAGTGGCCTTGAGAACAGTTCGGCGAGCTCGCCGGCTTGATCGATGCCATGGATTGGGCTGAACACCAGTTCGATCGACCATTTGGTGGCGATCCCCTCGGCTTCAAGGGGATTGGCGAGACCCATGCCGCAAACCACCAGGTCGGGTTTGCTCTCGCGAACCCGGTCCAATTGCAGCTCCACGTGTTGTCCCTCCATCACCGGTGTCCCTTCCGGTAGCAGGGCAATTTCTTCTGCCATTTGGTCGCGATTGAGATAGGGCGTACCCACCTCAACGAGTTCCATTCCGCACTCCCGCTGAAGAAAGCGGGCAAGTGGAAGTTCGAGTTGTGATTCTGGTAGCAGGAAAATCCGTTTGCCCTTCAACACTTCGCGATGGGGAGCCAAGGCAATCTGAGCGCGCTCCATCAAGGGAGAAAGAACGCTGTCCATTTGCGCCTCATCCACCTCAAAATCTCGCGCTGCTGTTTCCATCCAACGCCGACTGCCCTCGGCACCGAGGGGGAAGGGCGCGGTCAGCACACGAGCACCGCGATCTTTGAGCAGCCGAGCTGTTGTTGTGAGGTAAGGCTGCGTCAGCAGCACCGTGGTGCCAGGGCCAACGGCGGGAAGGTCCGTGGATTGCCTTGGGGGCAAGCTCTTGATCGCGTTGATGTTGAGCTTGTTGAACAGATGAACAAGCCGATCCTCCACCGCGTCAGCCAACGTTCCCACTAGAAGGAGTTGGCGTTCATCAGACGACGGAAGGAACGGAATTAGGGCCGCAAGTGCGCCGTCTTCCCCTTGCGTAAACGTGGTTTCAATCCCGCTGCCCGAATAGTTCACGACCCGCACACGACCCTGCAGTTCGTCGGTCAGGCGTTCCGCAGCTCGCGAGAGATCCAGCTTGATCACTTCACTTGGGCAAGAGCCCACGAGGAACAGCGTTCGAATTTCGGGCCGGCGTTGCAGCAGCTCTTTGGCGACGCGATCAAGCTCCTCTTGCGCATCGGCGAGGCCGGCCAAATCCCGCTCATTCAGGATTGCAGTGCCAAAGCGCGGTTCGGCGAAAATCATCACGCCGGCAGCACTTTGGATCAGGTGGGCACAGGTGCGTGATCCAACGACCAAGAAAAAAGCATCTGGCATGCGCCGATGCAGCCAAACAATCGACGTGAGTCCGCAGAACACCTCCCGCGGTCCACTCTCCTTAAGCAGGGTTGGGCCGGACATCGGCCTCTCCATCGAAGAAACTCACTTCAATGTGCTTAGGAAAAGGCTGTTTAGCTGAATAATTCTCAAACTCTTTGGGATCGGTTGCCTGGGGCAGGCAAAACGTCCCATTGATTAACTGGGATTGAACACAAGCGCCCGATTGTTGAAGGCTTGATCGCTGGTTTTTAAATGGGCTCTAAAGGTTGATGAATAATTCAACGGCCGAATCCGGCTGCGGTTAAGTGACGGCTTGGGCCACAAAATGGTCTGATACTTCGCATCAGTCCACCTAAAATTGCAGGCGATTGCTGTAACTAGCTCATCAATTGAATCGTTTGTGGATTTTAATTGCCTTCTTCTGGCGATGAGATATGGCTTTCGCAGGAGCTAATCGTCATGACGAAGCGAATGAGAATGCTTGATTGATTTGGCTTTGAACTTATAAAAATATCCCGGAGGGCCTTAAATTATCTCAACAATCCTGCTTGGTTTTGAGATGATTTAAGACCGCAACTTTGATGCGTCTGAGAGGGTCAATCTCTCGTTCAGAGCCGTCGCCTGAAGCCGTCGTAACGATCATTCTCGGAACGATCTGAGCTGCTCAGTCGGCTCAAATTCCATACATTTCGGCTCACACGTCGAGCAACGAGCCCACCGCGTTCCACGCGTTCTGTGCCGGGTCGAGCTCCCAACAGCATTGTTACTTCCGCCGTCGTTAAGGGTGCGCCAGTGTCGATGGCGAGAGCGGTCAGCTCGAGCCGTTGACGAAGCTGACGGGCTCGTTCTGTGGTGCTGTTGACGTTGGTTTCAAGCCAAGGCAAGTCAACTTGCCCATCTTGCGCCAGGCGTTGCATCAAGCCGAAGCTCACCATGCCCAGAGCCTGATCGGCATTGAGCTCAAGGGCATTGGTAGGAGTTTGATCCGCGGTTGCCATAGGTCAAAGGATCGATTAATCGGACGGTATCGCTTGCGTTCCAACACGCAAGACCGCAGGGATGATCCATGGCTGCCCGGTTTTGGTAATAAATCGTCCGTTACACTCCCCCGATGACCCGATTCGCCAGCTTCGAGGAACGGGAGCGGCGGCTTGGTGGTAGCTCGCTCGTTACTGGAACAGAGGTGCAGAAAGCCTCTGCTAGTGGAGCCAGCTGCGTCGTCACAACCGACTCGGAATCCCCACGGTTGTTGCGCCAAAACAGCCAGGTTCAGTCGATCGAGCTGCGCACCTACGTTTTTATCGACTCGCTTCAGCCGCAACTGGCGGCCTACATGGGAACGGTGAGTCAGGGATTTCTTCCCATCCCCGGAGATGCATGCCTGTGGATGGAGGTGTCGCCAGGGATGGCTGTGCACCGCGTCACTGATATTGCGCTGAAGGCCAGCAATGTTCGGCTTGGCCAAATGGTGGTGGAACGGGCTTTCGGCTCGATGGCCCTGTATCACCGTGATCAGAGCACGGTGCTGCATTCCGGGGATGTGGTGCTGGAAGCCATCGGCAGCACGATTGCCCAACGCAATCCGGCTGAGGTGAGCTGGACTGAGGTGATCCGTGCGATCACGCCTGATCACGCTGTTTTGATCAATCGCCAGAACCGCCGCGGATCGATGATTGAGGCGGGCATGAGCATGTTCATTCTCGAAACAGAGCCCGCCGGTTACGTGCTGATCGCAGCCAATGAGGCTGAAAAATCATCGAACATCACTCTTGTGGATGTGAAGGCTGTGGGTGCCTTTGGGCGATTGACCCTGGCTGGTCGTGAGGGTGATGTGGAGGAGGCGGCCGCTGCTGCCATGCGGGCCATTGAGATGGTCAACCGCAACGCGTCGTATCGCTGAGTTTCTCAGTGCAGCTTCAAATGTTGCTTTAGGTGTGTTGCCAAGGCGCGAGCTGCTTTGCCTCGGCTTCCCAGTCGACTGAGTTGTGATTCATTCAGTTGGCCATAGGTACAGCCGGCTTCGCGCACCCAAAGCAACGATTCGTACCCGCCATTGAGATAGGCAGGTGCTTTAAGAATCTCTCCCCAGCACACCCCTTCGGCGGCTGCGACGCAGTTGCCCGTTGGATCGCTGAGCACCATCGTGCTTCTGAAGCAGGCGCTTCGGTAGGGAGTGTTGCCTAATTCATCGAGGATTCGTTGAACTTTGGCTTGATCGCCAGTTGCGTAGCGGGCTGAGTACAGGCCTGGAGCCCCCTGAAGCGCATCCACCTCCAGGCCGGAATCGTCGGCGATGGCCCACCCTTTGGTTCGTAGGGCGGCGGCCGTTGCCTTCAGGTTGGCGTTGTCTCCATAGGTGTCGCCTGTTTCCTCAACGTCCAAATCGTCGGGTTGGCGTTGAACAACAAGTGGAAGAGGGCCGAGCATGGCTTCGATCTCTGCGACCTTGCTGGGGTTACCGCTGGCGATGGTCAAAAGCTGGCTCAAGGGTGACCCAGGGATGAGGCACCCATTCTGTGCTTAAGAGAGCTGAGAACGATTATCGCGTTGGTTGCAGCAGTGAAAAAATACCTGAAATTCCAGGCCGCCTGAAGTGCCAAGAAATACTGCGATTTGTAAAGCTATGGCGTTACATAGGCGTCAGCAACCAACTATGCGGAAGTCCATACAGGACTCCCCACAGCAGTTCGGAACAGTCAGGGACAGGCTGATAAGCAAAGCTTATTAAGTTCAGTATGGACAGTGATCGAGATCGACTCTGGAAACGCTTGACGGGGAGGGTCTTGGCAGAGCAATGTCCCGAGCGAACATTCCAAACCTCTTTCCGGTAGGCAATGGCTAACGAAACCATGGGTATCGCTCTCGGCATGATCGAGACTCGCGGCCTGGTTCCCGCGATTGAAGCCGCTGATGCGATGACCAAAGCCGCCGAAGTGCGTCTTATTGGTCGTGAGTTCGTCGGCGGCGGTTATGTGACCGTCTTGGTCCGCGGTGAAACCGGTGCTGTTAATGCTGCAGTCCGTGCAGGTGCAGATGCTTGCGAGCGTGTAGGCGACGGCCTGGTTGCTGCTCACATCATTGCTCGCCCCCACCGCGAAGTGGAGCCTGCATTGGGCAATGGCAATTTCCTTGGTCAAAAGGACTGAGACCTAGCTGAGCCTCAATTGAGGCCATCACGTCTCACCCCCCTCTTCACCGATTAACGGAAATTTCCCATGAGCAAGAAGTACGACGCTGGGGTCAAGGAGTACAGGGACACTTACTGGACTCCTGATTACGTTCCCCTAGACACCGACCTGCTGGCCTGCTTCAAGTGCACCGGCCAAGAAGGTGTTCCCAAGGAAGAAGTTGCCGCTGCTGTGGCTGCTGAATCCTCAACCGGCACCTGGTCCACTGTGTGGTCCGAGCTCCTCACCGACCTCGACTTCTACAAGGGCCGTTGCTATCGCATCGAAGACGTTCCTGGTGACAAGGAGGCGTTCTACGCCTTCATCGCTTACCCCCTCGACCTGTTCGAAGAGGGTTCCATCACCAACGTTCTGACCTCCCTGGTCGGCAACGTGTTCGGTTTCAAGGCTCTCCGCCACCTCCGTCTGGAAGACATCCGCTTCCCGATGGCGTTCATCAAGAGCTGCTACGGCCCGCCGAACGGCATCCAGGTCGAGCGCGACCGGATGAACAAGTACGGCCGTCCCCTGCTGGGTTGCACCATCAAGCCGAAGCTCGGCCTGAGCGGTAAGAACTACGGCCGTGTTGTCTATGAGTGCCTGCGCGGCGGTCTGGACTTCACCAAGGACGACGAGAACATCAACTCCCAGCCGTTCCAGCGTTGGCAGAACCGCTTCGAATTCGTTGCGGAAGCCATCAAGCTGGCCGAACAGGAGACCGGTGAGCGCAAGGGTCACTACCTCAACGTGACCGCCAACACTCCCGAAGAGATGTATGAGCGCGCTGAGTTCGCTAAGGAACTCAATCAGCCGATCATCATGCACGACTTCATCACCGGTGGCTTTACCGCCAACACCGGTCTGTCGAAGTGGTGTCGTGCGAACGGCATGCTGCTGCACATTCACCGTGCCATGCACGCTGTGATTGACCGTCATCCCAAGCACGGCATTCACTTCCGCGTTCTCGCCAAGTGTCTGCGTTTGTCAGGTGGTGACCAACTCCACACCGGCACCGTGGTCGGCAAGCTGGAAGGTGATCGTCAGACCACCCTCGGCTACATCGACCAACTCCGCGAATCCTTCGTTCCTGAAGATCGCAGCCGCGGCAACTTCTTCGATCAGGACTGGGGTTCCATGCCTGGTGTGTTCGCCGTTGCTTCCGGCGGTATCCACGTATGGCACATGCCAGCACTGGTTGCCATCTTCGGAGACGACTCCGTCCTTCAGTTCGGTGGTGGTACCCACGGTCACCCCTGGGGCTCCGCAGCTGGTGCTGCTGCCAACCGTGTGGCCCTCGAGGCCTGCGTTAAGGCACGCAACGCTGGTCGTGAGATCGAGAAAGAAAGCCGCGACATCCTTATGGAAGCCGGTAAGCACAGCCCTGAGCTGGCCATCGCTCTCGAGACCTGGAAGGAGATCAAGTTCGAGTTCGACACCGTCGACAAGCTCGACGTCCAGTGATCGGCAGGTTGGACGGCATCAACGTCGTCCAACCACCGCCTTTTGTCATAACTCCGACCGGATTCAACCAACTCATTTGGGATATCCGGTCACTCACTTTTCCTTAAACCAGGATCCCCATGCCTTTTCAGAGCACCGTGGGTGACTATCAAACAGTCGCCACCCTGGAGACCTTCGGCTTTCTCCCGCCGATGACCCAGGACGAGATCTACGACCAGATCGCGTACATCATTGCCCAGGGTTGGAGCCCGCTCGTTGAGCACGTCCACCCCTCCAATTCCATGGCCACTTATTGGTCTTATTGGAAGCTTCCCTTCTTTGGCGAGAAGGACTTGAACGTTGTTGTTAGTGAGCTCGAGGCTTGCCACCGCGCATACCCCGATCATCACGTTCGCATCGTTGGTTACGACGCCTACACCCAGGGCCAAGGCTCCTGCTTCGTGGTGTTCGAAGGTCGCTGATCTTTCGATCACTTGATCAACGAGCCCTGATCTGTTTGATCAGGGCTCAAGATTTTTCGAGGGGAAAGATTCCCTTCACTTATTGATGACACTCTCGGGCGGACATGGCCAGACTTTCCAGTCGCGAATTAGCACTTGAGCGCCGTAAGGCCCTCACTACCTCCGGGAAGAAGGCTTCAGTTGCCTCCGGTTCGGGTCGTGTTCGCATAGCGGCAGACGCCCGTTCAACACGCACCAACGCCAATGCATCGGATGCCTCTGTTGAAGTGTCGACACCTGCCGTCGCTGTAGCTCCGCGACGTCCGCAGACATTGACCGCATCGTCAGCGCCGCGATCCCGCGTTAAGGCTGTCAGTCAACCCAGTCGTGAATTGGTGCTTGCCCGTCGAGAAGCACTTTCACGCCGAGGCAAAACGGCCGACAAGACCAGTGATCGGAATCGTGCTGACGTTGCTCGCCAGACCCCAGTTGTTGCTTCAGCAGTTGTGGCTTCAGCAGCCACCACTGAGTCATCTGCTGCGCCATCCCGTGCTGCAGCCAACGTTCAGTTAAGTGCACGCTCCAGCGAGAGGCGCCAAGCCACTCCAAAGCGTCGTGCGATTGAAAATCCCAGTCGCGCTTTGGTTTTAGCGCGTCGTGATGCCATGTCGAAGCATGGAAAAACTGCTGGCAAACAGCCCACGAGCGCTGCAGCAGTGGCCCGCCAGGCCAATCCAGACCTCACCAGCCGTGAACTCGCGCAACAGGTTCGTGAACTGCGTGCCAAGTCTGGTTCTCGCACGAAACAAAGCGCAGGGATCACGCGTCCATCCGGACCCAATCGTCATGGCGCCAAGCAAGCAGCTGCTGCTGATGCCCATTGGAAAGTGGGTGAAAGTGAGACCTCCGCAGGACAAGTTGTCACAGGCACCCAAGCCAATCGCTCGGTGAAGACCACCGGTAACGAAGCCAGCACCTGCCGTTCGATCACCGGTACTGAGTACCTCGGTGCTGAGGTCTTCCAAACCTTCTGCCAATCCGCACCTGAAAAGACAACACCAGCCAAGGTTCGTGTTTCTGCCACAACCCATGGCAACCGGGTCACCGGTAATGAAGTGGGTCGCTCCGAGAAAGTCACGGGTGATGAGCCCGGTACCTGTAAGAGCGTGACCGGTACCGAATACATCTCGGCGAATCAATCCGCTGCCTATTGCGGCGGTTCGACCCCTTCTCCTCGCAAGGTTGGACACAGCCAAAGCCAACAGGGCAGACGCATTAGTGGCGTCATGGTCGGCCAGTCCTCCAACGTCACAGGAAACGAGGCCGGCGCCAATCGCAGCCTGACCGGTGATCAATACCTGGGGTCTGATCCTCTGCCTGAAGGACGCCCAGCCACCAAAGTTGGTTTGTCTGAAACCCTTTCTGGAACTGGTGTTACGGGCACTCTTGTCGGCCGTTCATCAGCAGTCACCGGTGATGAATTCGGGTCTTGCCACCGCGTCACTGGCAATCAGTACTTGAGTTCTGAACAGTTCTCTACGTTCTGTGGTGCCAAACCAGAAGCACAAGCTTCCAAAGTGGGCTTCAGCGTCACCAACCGCAATCTGGTGGTGAGTGGAACCCAAACCGGCCGTTCGGAGCGCGTCACTGGGGACGAACCCGGCACCTGCAAAGCCGTGACGGGAACCCCCTATGCAGGTCTTGAGCAAGCCGGTCAGTACTGCGGCACCCCTGCGGTTCAAGCGATTCGTGAACGCACGCCGTCTCGTCCTGGTACGCCAGCTGCTCCCATGACTGGGATCCAGCCTGGAATCGGTGGGGTGATGACCGGTGCTGAGCGTGGTGCTTGCGAAGTGATTTCTGGTACGCCTTACATCGGTGGTGATCAGCTGGCCGCGGCATGCGGAGCCGATGCTCCCGCTGGTGCCGATAGCCATGGGCAGTCCGACAGCGGATCTCCATGGACAAGCTTCAGTGTGGTGTCTCCAGCTCGGGCAGCTCAGCTCCAGAGGGATGCAACGTCTTCTGTGACCGGTACGTCTTATGAGGACGGCCAACGGATTACTGGCCCTTTTGACCTGGCTGGCGGGAAAGTGACCGGTACAGAGCAATTTCGCTTTGACAACCGTGAGTTCCAGACCCGTCAGCAACAAACCCGCCAGTTTCAACCCACGGTCATGCCTCCCCAGGCCGACAAGGAACCTGCCAAGCCGGTGTCCCGGGTAACTGGTGAAGGTTCGTCCACCAAAGTGACTGGTGATGACTGGGATCGTGGAGAGCACGTCACCGGTACAGAAGGCGTTTCGGCCCGACGTCGCAACCCCACCCGTCCGGGTCCGATGACAGCGATGGCGCCTAAGGACAACAAGCGCAATGAGGAAATCGAGTGGCCGATGAGTCGTGTGACGGGCTCCAGTGGCAGCACCGACAAGGGCTCTTTGATCACGCTTTCCGGCGGAGCCAGGGGCTGATCTGCTGATGGTTCGCTCTATGCCTTCCCGCAGCGGGCGAGCTCAGGCCCCCACGGCTCCGAGTCGACGTCAGTTGCAGCAAGAGCGTTCCGATCAAACGGATCGCTCCCCGACTTCGAACAGTTCAACCGGTTCAGCTCGCAGTGCCGCCCTCGAACGGCGCCGTGCTTTGACGACGGCTGGTAAAGCTGCGGTTGTGGTGCAAGGTTCCCTTGGGGCTGGCCGTATTCGCACTGGCCGCGACAAGCGCCGTCCGACGCCCCAGCAACCGGGATGGGTGAGACGGGATCAGGCACCATCGCGCTCGGTGCCGTTCAACCTCAGTCGTTCCTCCCTGCCTTTCAATTCTCGTCAACACCCCCTCACCAATCAGGTTGCGAACGAACGCCTTCGTTCTTATGAGCAGGATGTGAAGGGTCGCTTTGATCGCATTGTTCCCCTGCTCCAGCAGGTCTCTGCTCTCCAGCATGAGCCCGACTTCCTGGTCCAAGCACAGCGCTTGAGTCGGGCTGAGCTGGGCTTTGATTTGCCCAGCCACATCCTCGAACGGGCTTGGGTGCGTCCCCTCGACATGCGCGGCCTATTTGCCTGGTGTGTGTTTGAAAGCCACCGCTTGTTTAGTGATCGCTTTTTTCAGGACGACCCATTGCAGGGCGCTGAGGGGAGTGCTGCTGCCCAAGAATTTGAACAGTTCTTGCTCGATTGCGGCATCCATCTTTTGGATGTGACGCCCTGCTCCGATGGCCGCTTGGCTCACACCGTGGCCTATGCGTTGCGGATTCCGTTTAGCGCTGTACGCCGGCGCTCTCACGCTGGAGCGATGTTCGACGTGGAGAACACGGTGAACCGCTGGGTGAAAACAGAACATCGCCGTCATCGAGAGGGCAAGCCCAATCCATCCACGGAACCAACCCGCTACTTGAAAGTGGTCACGTACCACTTCAGCTCCCTTGATCCCCATCATCAAGGTTGCGCCGCCCATGGCAGCAACGATGGATTGGCGGCATCAGCTGGTCTTCAGCGTCTCTTGGATTTTCGAGAAGCCGTTGAAAACAGCTTTTGTTGTGGTGCCTCCGTTGATCTCCTCCTGATCGGCCTTGATACCGATACCGATGCGATTCGCGTTCATCCACCGAATCGCGACAGCGAAATGGTGCTTGATCAGTGGGTTTGTGCTCGCGAGCTCCATGCCGCAACAGCTGACATGGCTCCGGATCAGGCGATGGCCCAGTTGGCCGAGGCTTTGGAATCTGCAGCTCCAGGTCCGATGGAGCCCGGCATGGTTACGTTCATGACCCGTTTATTGGCCAACAACTGCTCACAGATTGATTACGTGCAGGATCTGCATGGAGCGCCCTATCCCGATGCCGGTCATGCCGAGCGATTTATTGGTGTGGGCATTGGTTTTAAAGAAGTGCATCTTCGAAATCTCACCTATTTCGCCCACCTCGACACCGTCGAGGAAGGAGCCCCTGATCTCGATGTGGGCGTCAAAATTTTTCGAGGACTCAATGTGTCCCGAGATCTACCGATTCCGGTGCTGGTTCGCTTCGATTATTCGGGGCGTGTTCCCGGTGCTCGCGATCGCGCCATTGCCGATTGTTGGCGTGTGAATCAAGCCATCGCAGACCGTTATTCCGATTTGGTCAAAGACGGTTTGCTGCACACCTGCTTGACCGTTCGTGACCGGCATCAAGCAACAACCGCCGAGGTTATCGGCTCTACGCTCGACCCCCAGATTCAGGAGGCTCACTGATCATGCTCATCGTCAAGGTCATTAAGCCACTGGTTTCTACGAATCGCATCCCAGATTTCGAGCACAAGCACTTGCAGGTTGTGCTCGATGGCAGCACCAAAAAAGTCGCCGTCGACGCCGTCGGTGCCAAGCCAGGCGACTGGGTGATTTGTGTGAGTAGTTCAGCTGCTCGGGAAGCGGCTGGAAGTAAGTCGTATCCCAGCGATCTCACGATTGTCGGGATCATCGATCATTGGGAACCGGATCCGCCGAAAACAGCGTCGCCCTCACCTAGTTCTTCCCCCTCCACCAAACCGTCAGGAGGCTCAGCAGGCTGATGGAGATCATGCAGGTATCCGACACGTTGATCTGCACCTTCCGCGTTGCCGGTTTGGATCACATGCATTTGCGCATTCTTGTTAACAACAAGGGCAAGAAACTGGTGGCCGTTGACCCGGTTGGCGCCAGAAAGGGCAACTGGGTGTTCACCGCCAGCGGTTCGGCTGCGCGCCATGCCTGCCCAGACAACACCGTGCTCACCGATCTCACCATCGGCGGAATCATCGACCACTGGACGCCGGACGGATAGGGACTGCCCCTCCTCTCCTCGCGCCTCCGTTCTGCATCCAATTCTCAACAGCTATGGCTACTCCTTCCTCCACACCGCGCCGTCGCAGTACTGCTGCTAACAAGACAGTTGATGTGAAGCCGGTTGCTGCGACCACGGCTGCAGCAAGAGCGGGCTCAGGTTCGACGGCAGCAAAGGGGACGACCGCTCAGGTCGCTCAGAAGTCGTCGAGCCCTGCCTCGAAATCGATCGCAACAACGCCTCCGCGTGGTGGTGGCTTAGCCCAATCCAGTGCAGGCTCGAACGGCCGGGTCGGTGGAGTTGCCCTTGGCATGATTGAAACCCGGGGCATGGTTCCCGCGATTGAAGCCGCTGATGCGATGACCAAGGCAGCGGAAGTGAGCTTGGTTTGCCGGGAGTATGTCGGTGGCGGATATGTGACGGTGATGGTGCGTGGTGAGACCGGTGCGGTGAATGCTGCAGTGCGTGCCGGTGCTGATGCTTGCGAGCGCGTTGGCGATGGCCTTGTAGCGGCCCACATCATTGCTCGCCCGAATGATGGTGTTGAGCCAGCTCTCGTTGGCACAGGAGCCATGCGTCGCAGTTGAAACCACAAATCGCCGATGAAAGTGGTTCAACAAAAGGTCCCCAATTGGCCTTTTCACGACTAGATTCTCGGCCCGATCAACGACCTGCCCGATTGCGATCCCGCTTGCCGTTTTGAATCAGGAGCTTTCGTTCTCTCTGCTAACCGCCTGGTTGATTCCGTTGTACGGATTCGTCGGGATGCTTGTGTCCCTGCCCTGGGCAGCGGGATTGTTCCGTCGTGTGGCCCATCGGCCAGCGGCCTACCTCAATATCCTGCTCACGCTGCTGGCTTTTGTGCACGGCAGCGTGATTCTCCAAGAGGTGTTTCAATCCGGCCCTGTTGATCTCTCCTATCCCTGGCTCACCGTTGCGGATTTGGAGCTGGACATCAGCTTCAGCTTGTCGCTGACCAACCTTGTCGCCCTCGAGCTGATCACAGGGTTGAGCCTGTTTTCCCAGGTGTATTCGCTTGGATATATGGATAAGGAATGGGCTTTGGCTCGTTTCTTTGCCCTGCTCGGTTTTTTTGAGGGCGCGATGAGTGGAGTGGTGCTGAGCGACTCACTCTTCCAGAGCTATTTCCTCTTGGAAATGCTCACCCTCTCGACTTACTTATTGGTTGGTTTTTGGTACGCCCAGCCCCTGGTGATTACTGCCGCGCGGGACGCCTTTCTCACCAAACGTGTGGGTGATGTGCTTCTGCTCATGGGCGTCGTGGCCCTATGTAGTTTTGCCGGAGGGATGGGATTCAACGATCTCTATGCATGGGCTGCCACTGATTCCCTTTCACCCCTTGCAGCAACGCTCTTGGGTCTCGGTTTAATCGCAGGGCCAATGGGGAAGTGCGCCCAGTTCCCGATGCATCTTTGGTTGGATGAAGCGATGGAGGGGCCAAATCCCGCTTCGATTTTGAGGAATTCCGTGGTGGTCACCTGTGGCGCCATCGTTCTGCTCAAGGTGATGCCCATCCTTCAGCACTCACCGGTGGCACTGACGGTGCTTTTGGTGATCGGAAGCATCAGTGCGATTGGCGGCTCTTTGGTGGCCTTGGCTCAGGTGGATATCAAGCGAACCCTGTCGTATTCCACAACGGCTCACTTGGGCTTGGTTTTTATCGCGATTGCCTTACAAATTCCTGTTTTGGCGTTGCTGTTGTTGTTCTCCCATGCCGTCTCGAAAGCCTTGCTGTCGATGAGCATCGGAGGCGTGATTGCAGCCACGAACTGCCAAGACATCACCGAACTGGGTGGCTTGGGCAGCAGGATGCCTGCCACAACCACGTCGTTCATCATCGGTGGCGCTGGCTTGGTCGCCTTCCTGCCGCTGGGTGGATTTCTCGCTTTTGCCCAGTCGATCGAATTGTTGAGTGTGCGTTCTATACCGTTTATGGCGGTGTTTTTAATCACCAATGCGCTAACGGCCTTGGGCTTGGTTCGCGTCTTCCGGCACGTGTTCTTGGGTGATGCTTTGATCAAATCCCGTCGAGCCGCCGAGGTGAACTGGCAGATGGCGCTGCCGATGGTCGCCTTGTCTGTCGTGGTTCTTCTCACGCCTGTTCTTCTGGTGCGGCTTGAATCCCTCGATGGTTTGCTGGCCTTTCCCTTGTGGGCGGCAGGACTCGTTGTCGGTAGTGGCTTGATTGGCCTGCTGGCCGGCGCGTTAATCCCTTTAAGCAAAGCTTGGTCGCGGTCGCTGAACCCAGTACTGCGCTGGTTTCAGGATCTACTGGCCTACGACTTTTATACCGAGCGCTTTTATCGACTCACGATTGTCAATGTCGTCGGTGCTTTCTCCAGACTTGCGGCTTGGTTTGACCGCAACGTTGTCGATGGCGTCCTTCACGGTGTGGCTCGTTTGTCCTTGCAAAGTGCCGAAGGGCTCAAGCTCAGTGTGAGCGGTCAAAGCCAGTCCTATGTGCTCACGGTTTTGGTGGCCATTGTTCTTTTTCTCACAGCAGTGAGTTGGTTCCTCACTTAGTTGATCTGATGCTGCTCTCGCTCCTACTTCTGATCCCGTTCTCTGGGGCTCTCGGCTTACTGCTTTGGCCAACGACCCAAAGCAGTGAGCGGATTCGGATCGGCGCGATTGTGATTTTGGCGGTGCAATGCGTTGCCAGTTTTGCCCTGTTGCTTCCCTTCGACCCCACCGATGCAGCCCTGCAACTGGTCGAGCAGGCTCGCTGGGTGCATTCCATCGGCCTCGATTACGCCTTGGCGGTGGATGGTTTGTCGCTGCCACTGGTGCTGATGAATGCCGTGCTGTGTCTGGTGGCAGCAGTGGCGTCCCGATCCATCGACAACCGACCCAGGATTTATTTCGCCCTCCTGCTGGTGATCAGTGGTGCGGTGAATGGGGCGTTTCTCTCCCAAAACTTGCTTCTCTTTTTCCTCTTCTATGAATTAGAGCTGATTCCTCTGTGGCTCTTAATTGCTGTTTGGGGAGGGGCGAATCGCTCCTATGCCGCAACCAAGTTCTTGATCGTTACGGCTGTGTCGGGAATGTTGATTCTTGGCGCGTTCCTGGGGCTTGCCTTCGTCACCGGAACGATGGATTTCAGCCTGAGGCCAATCCTGAGCGGTGAATTGGGATTGAAAGCCCAGTTCTTGCTGATGGGAGCTCTGCTGATTGGTTTCGGCATCAAAATTCCGCTGTTCCCTTTCCACACCTGGCTACCCGATGCCCACACGGAAGCATCCACACCAGTTTCCGTGCTGTTGGCTGGTGTTCTGTTGAAGTTGGGAACCTACGGACTGCTGCGTTTTTGCTTGGGTTTATTCCCAGAGGCTTGGCAGTTGGCAGCCCCTTGGCTGGCTGCTTGGGCCGCCATTTCAGTGCTGTATGGCTCGCTGGCAGCCATTGCCCAAACAGATATGAAACGGATGGTGGCTTACAGCTCCGTTGGCCACATGGGATACGTCCTATTGGCTGCAGCAGCGGCGACTCCGCTGGGATTGATGGGGGCGCTGTTCCAGATGATTAGTCATGGCTTGATTTCAGGCGTGTTGTTTCTGTTGGTGGGTGTGGTGTATGCCCGGACGGGAACGCGGGATCTCAATGTTTTGCGTGGCCTTCTTAACCCCGAACGGGGCCTACCTCTAACGGGATCCTTGATGATCATTGGCGTGATGGCGAGCGCGGGTATTCCTGGTATGGCTGGTTTTATCTCAGAATTTCTGATCTTCCGAGGCAGTTTGCAACCCTTCCCCGTGGCCACCCTGCTCTCGATGGTGGGATCTGGCCTAACAGCTGTTTATTTTCTGTTGTTGGTGAACCGGGCGTTCTTTGGCCGTCTTGCCATTGCTCCAGGCGAGGTCGCCAATCCACGCATCTTGGATCCCGTTGCCCTGCGTGAGCAGGTGCCAGCGATTGCCTTGAGCCTTGGTGTGCTGGCCCTTGGTTTGGCGCCTGAGTTGCTCTCCAACCTCAGCGAGGCCGCCACGACGGGACTGAGTCAACTCAGCGGAGGACTGTCATGACCACAACAATGAAACCAATCACACCGCCTGTTCTCCCTGATCAAGAGGAGTTGATCAAGCGCCTGTTGTCCGACACCCCGTTGTTGGCGGATACGCAAGACCATCTCGTTCAGGTGGTGAATGTCTTGGAGACCTATGGAATCGTTCTTGACGCTTACAGCAAGAACTTGGTGGATCAAGGCGAGAAGCAGTTGCTCAATCCTTTCCCGATCTTTCGTTTTTTCCACGAGGGGTTAACGCCAAAGCGGCTCTGGGATCACCTTCTCGGTGATCGAATTAATTTCGAGTACGCCGAATATTGCCAAAAAGCGATGTTCTGGCATGGCACTGGTGGCCTTGATGCCTATCTCGATAGTGAGCCTTTTCAGGATGTTTGCCAGCGGATTATCCAGCGAAAGGCCCAGCGCGATCCTTTGCTGGCCCTCACCAACAAGCTGTATCCAGGGTTTGCTCCGGAGTCGATTCGTTCTCTCACCACGATCTATTGCTTGGGATTGTTCTGGCGGGTGATGAGTGATCTCTTCGTAGATTTGGCTCGTCGCTATGCGATCAAGGAAGTCACCTGCGTTAACGATGTGGTGCACCACATCCGTGATGGTCTTGTTGCTGCTGCTGCCAACCCAATCACCTACGAGGTGGATGTGGCGGGAGAAAAAATCTGGGTGTTGCCCCCGGAAGCTGGGCTCACGTTTTTGGTGGATGTCGCTGTTCCTTATGTGGAGGCGGTGTTTTTCAGAGGAATGCCGTTCCTCGGCACCGTGTCGTACAACGCCCAGGCACGTCAGATTTCACCAGACATCAGTGATTTCAAGTACGGCGCTCTCTATGCCGATCCGATTCCCAGCATGGGAGCTGGGATTCCCCCCAGTCTCTGCATGAAAGATATGTTCCGGCATTTGCCTGAGGAACTCGGCCGCTGGTACGACGATCACGGCCGTGGTCAAGTCGATGTGCACGTTCAAATTTGCGTCAGTTTTCAGAAGTCGATGTTCTGTGTCACCAACGGAGCGATTGCCGGAACGATGCCCCATGCGCTCGACACCACCAATGCTGATGAACAAGCTGCCAACCGCGCCTATGCCGAGGCCTGGTCGGGTCGGTTGATGGGCTGTCAGCGGGGAGCGCTCCTCTAGGTTTTAGGGAGAGCTCGGTCTCGGTACGTTG
>ERZ802830.591-NODE-591-length-36354-cov-30.6026_pt1 | contig 36354 bp, 35 predicted proteins | sample MGYA00345654_ERZ802830 | MGnify/ENA primary metagenome ERZ802830 (study PRJEB30503, sample SAMEA104212375) | marine metagenome | biome: Westerlies Biome; feature: [SRF] surface water layer (ENVO:00010504) within the epipelagic zone...; material: water... | reverse complement strand
AGGTGGTCAGGTAATGGTCAATTATGAACCTTATTTTGACGGCATCAATCGAGGATCCGCTGCCTATGCCTATACCATCAACAGACAAAAAGCCTTGGTTTTTGATGTAAACTACATCAACTACGGCACTTTTGAAGGCGCCGACCCACTCGGCAATCCAACGGGTAGCTTTACGGGAAGTGAAGTAGCTCTTGGCCTTGCGAGCTCCCATTATTTTCTTCGGCAAAACATACACTTAGGTGTGCGTTTACGCTATGCGCTATCCAATTTGGAATCGTATAGTTCTTCTGCCATCCTTGGTGACATAGGGCTTTATTACAATCCTATTTCAAAGCCTTTGCGGATTGCCTTGGTCTATCAGCATTTGGGTAGCCAATTGACGGCTTATGAAGATGTATTTGAACCCTTGCCCTCTAACCTTAGCTTGGGCTTCTCCAGTGCGCTCAAGCACTTGCCCTTGCGATGGCACTTGACGTTCCATCATTTAAACAAGTATCCCTTGTATTTTGACAATCCAGAGGATGCAAGCCAAACCCTGGGTGGTGGCACCAACCAGCGTTCTGCTGGTCTGGCCAAGAAACTATTGCGTCATGCTTCATTTGGTGTTGAAGTGTTTCCAGAATCATTGTTCTCCATTCGTTTGGGTTATCATGCACAGCGTGCAGCAGAATTGCGTATTTTAGAACTGCGTAATTTTTCCGGTCTATCGTTTGGCGTGGGTATGCAACTGCGCCGTTTGCGTTTTCAAATAAGTCATGCACGCTATAACATAGCTGGAAACCGTACGTTTTTGGGATTAACCCTAGAACCAAGACGATGAAAAAACCTTTTGTAATTGCCATAGACGGCGCCTCTTCAACGGGTAAAAGCACCCTCGCCAAGGGACTTGCCAAGGCCTTGGGCTTTCCACATGTAGACTCAGGCGCTATGTACCGAGGCGTTACCCTCTATGTCCAGCAACATGGCCTTATTGAAAACAAAAAAGTAAAAACCGAAACCCTGTTGTCACAATTGGACGATATTCACTTGCGGTTTGAAGGCGATACCTTTTGGCTAAACGGCGTTGATGTAAGCGCTGAAATACGCAGCATGCAGGTATCTGAAGCGGTTAGCTTGGTAGCTGCTATTCCAGAAGTGCGTACCTTTTTGGTGGCGCAGCAGCGCATTATGGGCGCTAACCAATCTGTTGTTATGGACGGACGCGATATAGGCACGGTAGTGTTCCCCAAGGCAGATATAAAACTTTTTCTAACGGCAGATGTCAATATCAGGGCGCAACGCCGCTTTGATGAACTCAGCGCTCAAAACACCTTAACTTCGGTAGCGGAAGTGCGAAACAACCTCGCCGAGCGTGACCATCTTGACAGTACCCGCGCCGAATCACCCCTAGTGCAAGCTGCAGATGCCATAGTGCTAGATGCGACCCAGTATACTGTCGAAAGTATGCGAGACCACGTATTGGACTTGGTGGCCGAACGCTTGAATTAGGTTTTAAATTATATCTTTATGATCCCAAATAAATAAATCATGTATAAACAAATATGTTACAGTCTTGTTGTCACGGCGCTACTTCTTGTTTCGTGCACCAATAAACCCAAAGCCAAGCAAAATAAAGCTGCCAACACGATTGCCGAACAGTTTAACGTTAGCATACACGACACGGCAGCGTTGTCGCTCATAGCACCAGATGCTTCTTTTGAAATACTGGCTACTGGATTCAAATGGAGTGAAGGCCCCTTGTGGGTTGACAGCTTACAGGCGGTACTTTTTTCCGATGTCCCTACAAATAAGATTTACAAATGGAGTCCAAAAGACAGCCTGAGCATTTACCTTGAATATGCCGGTCATACGGGGGAGGGGAATAAAGATTCCAACAGAGGTTCTAACGGTTTGTTGTTGGACAGTAAAAACAACTTGCTGTTGTGTCAGCATGGCGATAGGCGTATTGCCCGCCTTGACGCTGATTTAAGCGATCCAAAACCGCAGTTTATAACCCTAGCCGATACCTTTGATGATAAACCATTTAACAGTCCAAATGATTTGGATATAGATCGCGATGGGAACATATATTTCACCGATCCACCCTATGGTCAGCCGGGCACTAAAACAGCGGAAATTGGGATTAACGGTGTATTTAAAGTTACACCAAACGGTGCGGTTAGCATGTTGATTGACAGCCTTAACCGTCCAAATGGAATTGCTTTATCACTCAACCAAAAAATGCTTTATGTCAATCAGTCCGACAAAGAAAAACCCTTTTTATACCGCTATGAAATTGCAGCAGATGGGTCGCTTGCCAATGGGAAGGTGTTGTTTGATTTTAGGCCATTCACAAAACAATTTAAAGGCATGCCAGACGGATTGAAAATTCACAAGAGCGGTAACATATTCGCTACGGGTCCTGGAGGTGTGCATATCATAAGTCCAACGGGGAAACACCTGGCTACTATTGAGACGGGGAAGCGTTCGGCCAATTGTGCTTTTGATTCCGATCAAAACTATTTATATACGACCACAACAAACATGCTTCTTAGAATAGCGTTGAAGTAGTTTTTGCAACAGGATTTTACCTTTATCTGGACCAGCAGCAATACAATTAGGGCAGCTACTGCCAAAAAAATACAATACGACAACTTTGTTTTCGTAATCAGCAAGGTTAACGGTTCCGTTGTCTAACGATGCTAACGAAAACAAAGGTGCTTTGTTTTCTGATATTGTGTTGTTGGGATCCTCCATGGTCTCTTTATCGTCTATACGCTCTTTTTCACACGCAAGAGTTGATAAAACTAAAAAGAGGAATAGCAATGGTCTAAGATGCGTTTTTAGTGCATAAAAGGAATTTGTGTTTTTCATGATCTGGGTTTTTCATGCTCAAAAAGTCACAATAAATATGCCAAGAACGTTTATTGCGTCTAAAACAATAGCCATCTACGTAATGGAAAGTACTTTTAAGGAAGTAAGTTTTCAATCCTCTTTTGTTCCGCTGCCGCGCAACCGCATAAAAACAATGAATTTCGAACGGGGTTTTCATAATTGAATCTACCTAATAGCATCTAAAACAAGTAAGTTTTGCCTATATAAATAAAAATATTACATTTGCCGTCCTCTTGGGAAGCGCTTTAGAGTAATACAAGAGTAAAAAAAATAAATAACCCTTCTGTAAGGCAGCGCCTTTACTCCGCCAAGCAGAATACAAATAATACCGCAGCATGGCTGACGAAAAACAAGCTGTAGAAGAAACAACCGAGGAAGTTGTTCCGACTACAGAAACCGCCACAGAGGCAACAGCTACTGAAGAAGCTCAAGCTGAGCAAGAAGTAACAGTAACTCCAGAAGAAGATTCCACACCAACCGTTTCACCTGAAGAATTCCTTTCCAGTTTTGATTGGCAAAGATTTGAGGAGGGTATTGAAGCCGTTGAGGATGACAAACTAAAAGAATTCGAACAACTCGTTTCTGAAAACTTTGTAGATACACAAGGTGCAGACGTTGTTGTTGGGAAAGTCATTCACATGACCGATCGCGAAGCCATTATTGATATCAACGCCAAATCTGAAGGTGTTATTTCGCTTAATGAATTTCGCTACAACCCAGACCTGAAAGTAGGGGACACGGTTGAGGTAATGATTGACACCCGCGAAGACAAAACCGGACAACTTGTATTGTCGCACCGCAAGGCACGTACCATCATGGCATGGGATCGTGTTAATGCAGCGCACGACAACCAAGAAGTTGTTACTGGATTTGTTAAATGTCGTACCAAAGGAGGTATGATTGTAGATGTATTTGGCATTGAAGCATTCTTACCCGGTTCGCAAATTGATGTAAAACCAATTCGCGATTACGATCAGTACGTGAACAAAAACATGGAGTTCAAGATTGTTAAGATCAACCATGAGTTCAAAAACGTTGTGGTATCCCACAAAGCACTGATTGAAGCGGACATCGAAGAGCAGAAAAAAGAAATCATTGCACAACTTGAAAAAGGTCAAGTACTTGAAGGAACGGTTAAAAACATTACCTCTTACGGGGTGTTTATCGACCTTGGAGGTGTAGATGGACTGGTCCACATTACCGATCTATCTTGGAACCGCATCAGCCACCCAAGCGAAATCTTGGAGGTAGAGCAAAAGCTCAATGTGGTTATCCTTGACTTTGATGATGATAAGTCACGTATCCAACTTGGTGTGAAGCAATTATCGCAGCACCCGTGGGAAGCTATTGACGAGAAAATGAACGAGGGCGAAACCGTTAAGGGTAAAGTTACCGTTATCGCTGATTATGGCGCATTTGTTGAAGTAGCTCCTGGTGTTGAAGGTCTTGTTCACGTTTCTGAAATGTCGTGGAGTACGCATTTGCGTTCTGCACAGGACTTTGTTAAAGTAGGACAAGAGGTCGAGGCAGTTATCCTTAATCTTGATCGTGAGGAGCGTAAAATGTCTTTGGGCATCAAGCAACTTTCACAAGATCCTTGGACCGATATTACCATCAAATACCCATTGGGCTCTAAGCACACAGGTATTGTTCGCAACTACACCAACTTCGGCGTATTTGTTGAACTAGAAGAAGGTATTGACGGTTTAATCTATATCTCTGATTTGTCTTGGACCAAAAAAGTAAAACACCCATCTGAGGTGGTTACTGTTGGACAAGAACTTGATGTGATTGTTCTTGAGTTGGACGTTGAAGGTCGCAAGCTAAGTCTTGGACACAAACAAACAACTGACAATCCTTGGGAAAAATACGCCAAAACATACGGCGAAGGCTCTAGTCACGAACTTGCCATTACAGAAATCGTTGACAAGGGCGCTATCATAGTGCTTAATGATGACATCACGGCGTTTGTGCCAGGGCGTCACCTGGAAAAGCAAGACGGTACCAAGCTTGTAAAAGGCGAAACAGCTGAGTTTAAGGTTATTGAATTTAACAAAGACTTCAAGCGCGTTGTAATGTCACACGCAGCCGTTTTTAAAGGGATGGAAGCGGATAATGTGAAAAAAGCCAAACGTAAAATGTCTGAAAATGCAGAAAAATCCACCCTTGGTGATTTAGATGCACTTGCAGATCTCAAGCGTAAAATGGATGGCGAAGAATAATAACATCCATAAATGAACAATAAAGGGGCGTTTAACGCCCCTTTTTTTATGCAATATTGTTGGCGATAAAATCGCCTACGTCTGAGGTGGCGTAGTTGTTTTCAGGGAATACCTCTGGAGTACACACCCCTTTGGCAAGCGCCAAGTCCACAGCAGCACGAACGGCCGTAGCCTCTTTGTCCATGTCAAAATGGGTTAGCATCATGGCAGCGGATAAAATCATGGCAATGGGATTGGCAATGCCTTTTCCTGCGCCTTGTGGGAAAGAGCCGTGAATGGGTTCAAACAAGGCATGCGTTTCGCCTACAGAGGCGGAAGGCAACAATCCAATAGAACCACCAATAACGCTTCCTTCATCAGAGATAATATCACCAAACAAGTTGCTTGTTAGCATCACGTCAAATTGGTTTGGCGCCAAAATCATTTGCATGGCAGCGTTGTCTACAAACAAATAGCGAAGTTCTACGTCGCTATAGATCTCTTGATGCATGGCCGTTACCACACGTCGCCACAGGCGTGAACTCTCCAATACGTTTGCTTTGTCCACGAGTGTTAGCACGTTGCGTCTTTTGCGTGCCGCAGCAAATGCTTTGTGTGCTATGCGCTCAATTTCAGCTTTGGTGTACTGACAGAGGTCAGAAGCGGTATTCTTGTCATCTGATAATTTCTTTTCCCCAAAATAGATTCCACCTGTTAATTCGCGGTACATTTCGAAGTCGGTGCCTTTGACTCGCGCTTCTTTTAGCGGGGACTGATGCAACAAGGCATCAAAGGTTTTTACCGGTCTGATGTTGCAGAACAACCCCAGTGCCTTTCTAATGGCAAGCAAACCTTGCTCTGGGCGTACTTTGGCATTTGGGTCGTTGTCGTATTTGGGATCGCCAATAGCCCCGAACAATACCGCATCGCTTTCCAAACTTGCTTTTAGTGTGGCTTCGGGTAGGGGACTACCTGTTTTATCAATGGCAATGGCGCCCATGTCTGCATAGGTGTAGTCAAATTCGTGGTCGTAGGCTTTGGCTACGGCATCCAATACTTTGACAGCCTCTTGAATAATTTCAGGTCCAATACCGTCACCTGGAAGTACTGATATATTTTTTTTCATGCTGCTTTGTTATACGTGATTACGCACGTTTTTGTTCAAATGCCTCAATGGCTTCTTTTTGACTAATCAAATAATCGATATCGTCATAGCCGTTTATCAAGCACATTTTCTTGTAGTCATTAATTTCAAAAGTTACCGCAATGCCTGCTGCATCAATCAGCAATTTTTGATTTTCGATATCAACGATGGCTTCAACGGATGGGTCTTGGTCAATGGCCGCAAATATGCGCTGTAAATTTTCGAGGGAAACTTGAATGGGAAGTATGCCGTTGTTGAGTGCATTTCCCTTAAAGATATCGGCAAAAAAGCTCGAAATAACTACCTTAAAACCATAATCGGCAAGCGCCCAAGCAGCGTGCTCTCGACTTGATCCACAGCCAAAGTTATTTCCAGCCACCAAAATTGCACCTTTGTACTGGCTTTGGTTTAGGGCAAAGTCTTCTTTGATTTGTCCGTCGGGGGTGAAGCGCCAATCGCGAAATAGGTTTTCGCCAAATCCCTTTCGGTCTGTCGCTTTCAAGAAGCGCGCTGGAATGATTTGATCGGTGTCCACATTTTCCACCGTTAGGGGAACCATGTTGCTTTTTAGAAGTGTAAATTTTTCCATTATACTTGACTTACATCAACAATTTTTCCAGCCACTGCTGCCGCTGCTGCGGTAACAGGACTTGCCAATAGGGTTCGTGCGCCCTGCCCTTGACGGCCTTCAAAGTTTCTGTTTGACGTAGAAACGCAATAGGCACCAGCAGGAATTTTATCGTCATTCATGGCCAAACAAGCCGAACAACCCGGCTGACGTAGCTTAAATCCAGCCGACTCAAATATTTGATCAAGTCCTTCAGCGACTATTTGTTTTGCCACTTGCTGCGAACCCGGCACTATCAGTGCAGCAACATCGGGCGATTTTTGTTTTCCCTTGATGTGTGCGGCTGCAGCCCTGAAGTCTTCAATTCTCGAATTGGTACAACTGCCAATAAAGACATGACTGATGGGCATATCGAGCAAATAGGTATCTGCTTCAAGTCCCATATATTCCAATGATTTTACAAAACTGGCATCGTCAGAAGACGGAATTTTATCCGCTATTTTGATGCCCATACCCGGATTTGTGCCATAGGTAATCATGGGGCGTATGTCTGCTGCATCAAAGTGGTGTTCTGCATCAAAGGCTGCACCGTCGTCTGTTGGTAAGCTTTTCCAATGCGCTATTTTAGCTTCAAGTGCTTCGCCTTTGGGGGCAAATTCACGTTTGCTTACATAGTCAAATGTGGTTTGGTCTGGAGCAATCATGCCACCACGTGCGCCCATTTCAATACTCATGTTGCAAACCGTCATGCGGCCTTCCATACTCATTTCCTCAAAAACATTACCTGCAAACTCTACGAAGTAGCCCGTGCCTGCGTCGGTTCCCAATTTGGCGATGACATAGAGCACCACGTCTTTGGGTTCAACAGCTGGGTGCAGTTTGCCCGAAACAACAACACGCATGCTTTTGGGTTTGTCAACCAATACGCATTGACTGGCAAATACTTGCGCGACCTGACTGGTTCCTATGCCAAAAGCAATGGTACCAAATGCACCATGCGTAGAGGTGTGACTGTCGCCACAAACCATGGTCATGCCCGGTTGGGTAACCCCAAGTTCTGGACCAATAACGTGCACAATTCCTTGATAGGGATGCCCCAATCCAAAGAGGTTAACGCCATGCGCTTCGCAGTTTTTGGTAAGCTGGCTTACTTGCTTGCGCGACAGGGCATCTTGGATGGGTAAATGTTGGTTTTCTGTGGGTACATTGTGATCGGCCGTGGCGACTACTTGGTTGGGTCTAAAGAGCGGAATGCCTTTTTCTTCCAACACATTAAAAGCCTGCGGGCTGGTTACCTCGTGTATGAGGTGTTTGTCAATGTAGAGTATGTCCGGACCATGCTTTACTGATGATACCACGTGACTGTCCCAAACTTTGTCAAAAAGTGTTTTTTTCATGTAGTTATAAACTTATTCCAGCGGATTTTACAATTTCAGGAATGTCGTTATCGTTTATTTCTTTTTTCTGATCTGCAAAGGTCAAGAATGTTGCATATGCCAAGTCCAACTCATCTTTGGTGAGTTCGATGCCAATATTTTTGGCACGGTAGGCGAGGGCAGCACGACCGCTTCTGGCGGTAAGTACAATAGAAGAAGTATCAACGCCCACGTCGTGCGGGTTAATGATTTCATATGTTTCTCTGTTTTTGATGACCCCGTCTTGGTGGATACCAGAACTGTGTGCAAATGCATTGGCACCTACAATAGCTTTGTTGGGCTGCACAATCATGCCCATGGCGTCGGATACCATTTGACTGGTTTCAGAAAGCATTTGAGTGTTAATGTTGGTGTCTAGCCCTAAGTTGGGGTGTTGACGCATGATCATTACCACCTCTTCCAAAGAGGTGTTGCCCGCGCGTTCCCCTATGCCGTTGATGGTACATTCAATTTGGCGTGCACCGTTAATTACCCCAGCGATGGAGTTAGCAGTGGCAAGCCCAAGGTCGTTGTGGCAGTGACACGAAAGTGTTGCTTTGTGTATGGAAGGCACGTGCTCCATCAGATAGTTTATTTTGGCACCGTATTCTTCGGGCAAGCAATAGCCTGTCGTATCGGGAATGTTTAGTACGGTAGCACCGGCCTTGATCATGGCCTCACAAACTTGTGCTAAGTATGCATTGTCTGTTCTGCCGGCATCTTCTGCATAGAATTCAATGTCTTCTACGTATTTTTTTGCGTGCTTGACGGCTGCCACACCACGCTCGATAATCTTTTCACGTGTAGAGCGAAATTTGTGTTGGATGTGGGAGTCGGAAGTACCAATGCCTGTGTGAATACGTGCGCGATTGGCAGGTTTTAGGGCTTCTGCTGCCACGTCAATATCTTTTTGAACCGCTCTAGTGAGTCCGCAGACAATGGCGTTGCGCACTGTTTTGGCTACGTCGCTAACGGCCTCGAAATCTCCGGGTGAGGAAATGGGAAAGCCCGCCTCTATGATGTCAACACCAAGTTCATCAAGGCGTTTGGCTAGGATGAGCTTTTCAGCTTTGTTAAGCTTACAGCCCGGAACCTGCTCTCCGTCTCGTAATGTGGTGTCAAAAATTTGAACGTACTCTTGTTTCATACAAAAAGGCGTTAAAGACAAAAGTAACCAATTTTATATTTTCACACAGTAAAAATGAGTTTTAATGTTTGGGGCTGATTTGGTGGTGCCAATTCCTGATTTGGGCTTTGCTTTTATGTGGGAAAGCGGAATTGGATATAAGTAATTACAGTCCTTTTAGTCACTAGTTTATATGATACAATCAGTCATTACGCAACTTTCTGATTATAAAGGTGTTCCTGAAACTCGACAAACAGCCTGCTGATGTTTGCCACGTCTCCCAATATTTCTTTTGCATCTTCCAATGACTGATACTTATTTGTTAGCAATATTGGAAGTTTATCTTGGTCGAGTTCGTCAACGCCTATGTGAATGTATTTACTCAAAACGAATGTGATAAATTCTCTTTGTTTGTCGTTGAGAAGGGAAAAAATGGTCGCTTCGGCTGCTTTGGCTCGGGCCTCTCGTGTCATTGCGATATAGTCGCCATTGAAAACGTATTCCAAAACATCATACAAATCGCTTTTTTCCATATCCACCAACTTTTGCAAAGTCAGTAAATCATCCTTTGGAAAGCCTGCTGTATCTAAGTTTTCAAGCAAAGTTTTTGTGAGTTTAATGATGCTGGAGAGCTTTTTATCATCAATATGTATGTCGAGGAGTACAGTCATGGTGGGTATGTCAACCACCGTACTAAAGGCGATCGAAAATTACTGCTCCAAAAGAAGGAATTAAAAAAATTGCACAAAGAAGTTCAAAATACCGGTTTGACCATAGTCCCCTTACGTTTGTTTATCACAGATAAAGGATTCGCCAAACTGAGGATCGCACTGGCAAAAGGAAAAAAACTTTACGACAAAAGAGAAACGATTAAAGATCGCGACAATAAAAGAGATTTAGAGCGTATTAAAAAAAGTTTTAAGCGGGGGTGATGGGTTCGGGTATGCGTAGTGTCCAGAAGGGTATTGCGTTTAGGTTTTGTTGTATGCTGGCTTCTTTTATTCCGCTTTTCAGTCAGCTTTGAGACAGACATACTCTCTGGTAATTTTTGGTATCTTTGGTGGCTGTAGCGACTTGCAAATGGGTATGGCGTATGGTCGAAAAAAAATCAGGTATGAGCCGTAGGTTTTTCATGTTGTAGCTGCGATTTGGGATCGTTTCTACCTGCAAGATAACAAAAATTAAGTAGCTGCTATGCGCGTTTTAGTGCAGCATCCCAAACAGGATCTTTAGGGGGTGGTGCTGTAAAGCCTATGGATTCTTTTAGGGTAGGGTGGGTGAGCGTGAGTTCACGGGCGTGCAAATGTATGCTGCCGTCTTTGTTGGGGCGCTTGGCGCCGTATTTTAAATCGCCTTTTATGCAAAGCCCTTCCGCGCTTAGTTGCACCCTTATCTGGTGGTGCCTGCCCGTTAGCAGCTCAATTTCCAACAGCGTATACCGGTTTAAGGCCAATTTCTTTGTGTAAATCAATTCGCTAAACTTGCTGTTGGGTACTTCTTTTTTGTGCGCGTAGGATTTGTTTTGCGCTTGCTTTCTGAGAAGGTAGTGCGACAGCCGTGTTGGTTTATCAGCAGCTTCTCCGCTGACGACTGCCCAATATGTTTTGGAAGTGGTCTTGTCGACAAACTGCTTGTTCAGTCTGCTCAGTGCTTTGGAGGTTTTGGCCAAAACCATAACCCCACTGGTGGGTCGGTCTAGCCTGTGTACCAATCCTAAATACACATTCCCCGGTTTTTTGTCCCTTAGCTTAATGATGTTTTTCATCACATCCAGTACCGAAGGGTCTTTGGTGTTGTCACCTTGTGCCAACATGCCCGCCGGTTTGTTTATGACCAGTAGGTGGTTGTCTTCAAAAAGAATTTGCGGTTGCAATTAGTATTGTTCGTCTTTGTTTGGGAAATCATTCGATTTGACGTCTTTGACATACTGCTTTATGGCTGTTGTCATTTGGTCGTACAAATGCATATAGCGGCGTAGAAAACGCGGACTGAATTCGGTAGTTAGCCCCAACATATCATGCAAGACCAATACCTGACCGTCGACATCGCCACCTGCGCCAATACCAATTACCGGTATCTGCACCGCTTTGGCTACTTTTTTGGCAAGAGCAGCAGGAATTTTTTCAAGTACCAAGGCAAAACAACCCAGTTGCTCCAACAGCTTGGCGTCTTCCAATAGTTTTTCAGCCTCGGCTTCTTCTCGGGCTCTAACGTTGTAGGTACCAAATTTATAGATGGATTGCGGCGTAAGCCCCAAATGCCCCATAACAGGAATTCCTGCTTTAAGGATGCGCACCATGGAATCTTTGATTTCGGCTCCCCCCTCAATTTTGACGGCGTGTGCACCGGCTTCTTTCATAATGCGTATGGAAGATCGCAAGGCCTCTTTCGGATCTGACTGATAGCTGCCAAAGGGCAAATCAACTACCACCAAGGCACGCTTCACGGCATTGACAACCGCACTGGCGTGATAAATCATTTGATCTACGGTAATGGGCAGTGTTGTTTCGTGCCCCGACATGACGTTAGAGGCAGAGTCTCCCACCAAGATCACATCTATGTTTGCCGCATCAACAGCCTTGGCCATGGAGTAGTCGTATGCGGTGAGCATGGATATCTTGGTTCCCGACGCTTTCATCTCAATCAATGCGTTTGTCGTGACGCGCTTGTACACTTTTGCAGCTGCAGACATATAATTTTTTTTCAAAAATACATTATTGAGCGCAGATAACCCCAGACATGACACCCTGTCATGAATTTGTTGTGGCACAAAGATTGAAATAAGCATTGAAAACATATTTAAATGAGTAAGATTATAGGTATTGATTTGGGAACAACAAACTCTTGTGTTTCCGTAATGGAAGGTAACGAACCTGTTGTTATTCCAAATGCTGAAGGAAAGCGCACAACCCCCTCGGTTATTGCTTTTGTTGATGGTGGTGAGATTAAAGTAGGTGACCCTGCAAAAAGGCAGGCGGTCACCAACCCCACAAAAACCATCTCGTCCATAAAACGTTTTATGGGGAACAAGTTCTCTGATTCGAAAAATGACGTGGAACGTGTACCGTATAAAGTAGTAAAAGGAGATAACGATACCCCACGTGTTGATATAGAGGGACGTTTGTATACGCCTCAAGAATTATCAGCTATGGTGCTTCAAAAAATGAAAAAAACAGCCGAAGACTACCTTGGGCAAAGCGTATCCGAAGCCGTGATTACCGTTCCTGCCTACTTTAACGATGCACAACGTCAAGCCACAAAAGAAGCGGGCGAGATTTCAGGCCTTAAAGTACAACGTATCATCAACGAACCAACAGCCGCAGCACTTGCATACGGATTGGACAAGGGTGGTGCTGACAGAAAAATTGCAGTGTACGACCTTGGAGGAGGAACCTTTGACATCTCCATCCTTGAATTGGGCGATGGTGTATTTGAAGTATTGTCAACCAACGGAGATACGCACCTTGGCGGCGACGACTTTGATGATGTGATCATTCACTGGTTGGCCTATGAGTTTGAAGAAAACGAAGACATCGACTTGCGCAAGGACCCGATGGCGTTACAGCGTTTGAAAGAAGCTGCTGAAAAAGCCAAAATCGAATTGTCGTCTTCGACGCAAACAGAAATTAACTTGCCTTATATCACGGCAACTGCCTCTGGCCCTAAGCACTTGGTAAAAACACTTACCCGTGCCAAGTTTGAGCAATTGGCCGATGAGCTGGTGAAGCGTTCCATGAACCCCGTTAAAAGTGCTTTGGACGATGCTGGCCTGTCTACAGGTGACATTGATGAAGTTATCTTGGTAGGTGGTTCTACGCGTATTCCTGTTATTCAAGAAGCGGTTGAGAAATTCTTCGGCAAAAAGCCTTCAAAAGGGGTAAATCCCGATGAGGTGGTTGCCGTTGGTGCTGCCATTCAAGGGGGTGTCTTAACAGGCGACGTTAAAGACGTATTACTCTTAGACGTAACACCACTATCACTTGGTATCGAAACCATGGGCGGTGTGATGACCAAGCTTATTGAGTCAAACACAACCATACCTTCAAAGAAATCGCAAGTATTTTCTACGGCTGCTGACAACCAGCCCTCTGTTGAAATTCACGTATTGCAAGGCGAGCGTTCCATGGCAGCTGATAACAAAACCATTGGTCGCTTCCACTTAGATGGGATTCCTTCTGCACAACGAGGTGTGCCACAAATTGAAGTTACTTTTGATATTGATGCTAATGGTTTGATTCATGTGACAGCTTTAGATAAAGCTACCAACAAATCCCAAGACATCCGTATCGAAGCATCCTCTGGACTTACGGAAGAAGAAATTGAGCGTATGCGCAAAGAAGCAGAAGCCAATGCCGATGCCGATAAAAAAGCTAAAGAAGAAGTTGATGTACTAAACAATGCCGATCAAATGATTTTCCAAACGGAAAAGCAACTGAAAGAATTTGGAGACAAATTATCAGCAGACAAAAAAGCGCCTATTGAAACGGCTCTTGAAGCGTTGAAAAAGGCCTATGAGTCTAAGGATTTGGAAGCCATCAAAACTGCACTAGACAACATTAACGAAGCGTGGAAACAGGCCTCTGAAGAAATGTACAAAGCGCAGCAAGAAGCTGGTGGTGCAGAAGCTCCTCCAACAGATGGCGCCGATGCAGCCTCGTCTTCTGACGATGATGTTGAAGATGTTGATTTTGAAGAAGTAAAATAACTATATCTGCGCCCCGCAACAGCGGGGCGCTTCTTTTTTTATGGAACAAGAAGCAATCTTAAAGAAAATACAAGAACGCTGTGCTAATACGTTTGTCGATACCCTCGATATCAAATTTATTGAAGTTGGCGAAGATTATCTTGTTGCCAAAATGCCTGTTAGGCCTGCTGTGTTGCAATTAGACGGCGTATTACACGGAGGTGCCACGGCTGGTTTGGCCGAAACCGTGGGCAGTGCGGCTTGCGCTGTATTTCGCGCTGCCGATGACGTCATGATTCGTGGCATTGAAGTTTCTGCCCATCACGTGCGAGGCGTTCGCTCAGGTCATGTGTATGCCAAAGCAGTGGCTGCGCATATGGGCAAGACCATGCAACTCTGGCAGATAACCATCACTGACGATGATAATAAACTGGTTTCTTCCTGTAAGTTAACCACCCTTTCGCTCAGCAGAAAAAAATAGATTTTGTACCTTGAAAATTAAATTTAAGGGTATGCATTTAGAAAATATTCGAGAAAACCAAGGGGGGCGTTTTGACCGCTACGTGATTGGAAGCTTGATCATCGTATTTACTTTTTTTGTTGCACAACTCCCGCACATCTTTGCCGTGATTAACGCAGTAGGTATAGGTCAGCTGGACTCGCTTGATATTGCTGGCATACTCCAAGCCCTTCCGCCTAACACAACTTTAGTGCTCATGCTTTTGCCTTTTGCCGTTGTGGCAGTGTTGGTTTTGGGTATAATACGAAAGCTACACCATATTTCTATTCGTGCATTTATAACTTCACGCACAAAAATTGATTGGAAACGCATTGCTTTTGCTTTTGGGTCAATCGTCTTGTTGAATTTTTTATTTTTTGTCATTTCGTATTTCAGTAATCCATCAGATTTTCAATGGAATTTCGACCCACAAGCTTTTGCCATCTTGTTTTTGATAGCCATCGTTTTGGTACCCTTACAAACCAGTGCTGAAGAACTCTTTTTTCGTGGCTATTTGATGCAAGGGTTTGGACAATTATTTAAGCATCGTATTTTTCCATTGCTCATCACTTCGCTCATGTTCGGACTTATGCACTTTGGAAATCCTGAGATTGACAAACTTGGCCCCCTATTGATGGTGTCCTATGTGTCCATGGGTTTTTTCTTTGGCATCATCACGCTTATGGACGAAGGTCTTGAACTAGCACTCGGATATCATGCGGGTAATAACCTGCTTATTTCACTTTTGGTTACTGCTGATTGGACGGCTTTTCAAACCAATTCCTTGTTTTTGGATGTTTCCACTCCGAATGTTTATATGCTTGCCTTTATGCAACTGCCTATGTTGCTTATATTGTTGGCGCTGTTCAGCTGGAAGTATGGCTGGAACAATTGGCGCCAAAGGTTGATTAGCAGCCCTAAAGTTTGAGCAGCATTTTGATATCCCCGCGTTCATAAGGACTATCTTCATTGGGCACTTCGTTAAAACCAAACTTTCGATAGAGGTATATGGAGTTTTCTAATTTTCTGTTTGAATAGAGTAACATCTCCTTATGTCCTAAGGCAACAGCTGTGCTAATAGCGTGTTGCAGTAATTGTTGCCCATAACCCTTTCCTTGGTGTGCTGCTGTTATTGCCATTTTTCCAAGCTCTACACAGCCATCAACCGGGGCTAAAAGGGCATAGGTGCCGATGACCACCCCGTTTAGCTTGCCAAAAAATATATTTCCTCCTTTATCAATGATTTCCGACGCGCAATTTTCAAGTAAGAAGGCATCATAGGGTTCTACCACAAAATACTTATTTAACCACTCCTCATTGAGTGTTTTGAAAAAAGACCGCAGGGCTGGGGAGTAGGCGCAAATTTCCATTTTAGTCACGCCCTATCATATTTTTGGGTTGCACCCACTCATCAAACTCCACTTCGGTAAGATACCCGGTTTGCAATGCTGCTTCCTTAAGCGTAAGCTTGTTTTGATGCGCTAGATTGGCAATTTCTGCAGCCTTGTAATACCCGATTTTTGGATTTAGCGCCGTTACCAGCATTAAGGAGTTTTTGAGCAACTCGTCAACCTTATCTGTATTGGGCACTATGCCTTGCGCACAGTTGCGGTCAAAGCTTACACAAGCATCTCCAATCAGTTGCGCTGATTCTAAAACATTTAATGCCATCACAGGTTTGTATACGTTAAGTTCAAAATGGCCTTGGGTACCCGCAAATGCCACTGCTGTGTCATTGCCCATAACTTGTGCACAGACCATGGTAAGTGCCTCGCACTGCGTTGGGTTTACTTTTCCGGGCATGATGGAGCTGCCCGGCTCATTGGCTGGAATAATCAATTCGCCAATACCAGAACGCGGGCCACTGGCCATGATGCGTAGGTCATTTGCAATTTTAAATAACGAAACGGCCAACTGACGAAGGGCACCATGGGTTTCCACAAGTGCATCGTGAGCAGCCAGTGCTTCAAACTTATTTTCAGCAGACACAAAGGGAAGGCCTGTGAATTGTGCGATATACCGAGATACTCTTTGGGCATATCCCTTTGGCGTATTGATGCCGGTTCCTACAGCAGTGCCACCGAGTGCCAATTGTGCCAGGTGTGGTAATGTGTTTTCCAAAGCCTTAATGCCTTGGTTGAGTTGGGCTACATAGCCCGAAAATTCTTGTCCTAAGCTCAAAGGGGTGGCGTCCATAAAGTGCGTGCGCCCAATCTTGATGACATCATCAAACTCAGCAGCTTTTTTAGCCAAGGTATCTCGTAACTGGGAAACGCCAGGCAGTGTGACTTCCACAATCTTTTTGTAAATGGCAATATGCATGCCTGTAGGGAAGGTGTCGTTTGAAGATTGTGACTTATTCACATCGTCGTTTGGGAGTAGCGTGCGTTCGCCTTCGCCCAATACACGTCCTTGAAGTACGTGCGCTCTATTGGCAATCACTTCATTTACATTCATGTTGGATTGGGTACCCGATCCTGTTTGCCAAGCCACCAAGGGAAAGTGTTCATTGAGTTCGCCTGCTTCAATCTCGTCACATACCTGTGCGATTAAGTCACGTTTTTCAGCGCTCAAGACACCCAATTCCTCGTTGGTATAGGCAGCAGCTTTTTTGAGAATAGCAAAGCCATAGATAATATCAATGGGCATGGAACCTGGACTGCCAATCTTAAAGTTGTTTCTAGAGCGTTCTGTTTGAGCACCCCAATATTTATCGGCTGGTACTTGAACGCTTCCCATGGTATCTTTTTCTTTCCTAAACTTCATGTGGTTGTTTTGTGCAAAAATACAAAAGGATTAGCAAATTGAGTGTTGCTCGGTACGCAACCAATATGTACCTTTGTAAAAACTTTTACCCATGATTGAATTTGATCAATATCTTGGTTTCTTAGCATTCTTGACCATCCTTACCATAGGATTCTGGTTGATGATCTTCCTCATCACCTTTGTTATTCCATTTTGGTTGACGGGAAATTTGATGCAGTGGCTTAAAGAAAAACGCCAAAAATCGAAAAAGTAACTACAATTCTACCCCTTCACCACCTCCGTATTCGCCGCCACCTCTTCCTTGGCGTTCTTTTTCCTGTCTAAACCTGTATGTGAATGTAAGTTTGTAAAAAGGCTTACGTCTCTGGTATTCTGCTTCAGTCAAAATGGTTTCTGTAAACGAACTCCATCTCCATATACTGCTGTTAAACACATCATTAAAATTTAGGTTTATGGTCGCATTGTTATTCAGAATATCTTTACTCAAACCTATACTGGTACTGCTGTATGCTTTTCGACTTCCATAGGCCGATTCTTGCGGTCCCATATAGCGTATGTTTATTTGCGTATTGATATCCCAAGGAAGTTTTAGGTTGTTGCGGAAATTCCCCGACCAGCTCTCATTTTCGTTGTCCAGCACTAGGTTTTCATAGGTTCCTTTGTCAATGGTTTTAAAGAGGTTAAAACTTATGTTGGTGCGCCATATTGGTGACCAACGAATAGCACTGTTGGCCTCAAAACCAAAGCGATCCTGACTTCCAAAGTTTACGGGAAAACGCTTTATGACAGCAGTTCTTTCACCATTTACGTCAACAAATTCCCCAGACTCAACCGTTATGCGTTGTCTTGGTTCATAGGTGCGTCTAAAATAGAGAGAGCTATTCAGGGTAAGTTTTTTGAACTGTTTTAAATAACCTAAATCAAAACCATCAGAATAACCGGGCCTTAGATTTGGATTCCCTTGATAAAAACTGGTTTCACTAGCTCTTGATCTGAAGGGGTTTAAAGCTCTTGCACCAGGTCTGCTCAGACGACGGTTATAGCCAAAGGTAAGGTTGGCCGTTTCTGAAAATTCAAAACCAATATTAAGTGTTGGAAATAAGCCATCGAATATATTATTACCCGTCTCTGAGGTGGTTTTTTGGATAACTGTCCAATCGGTGTGTTCATATCTCAATCCCGCCAGGAATGAAAAACTATTCCATTTTTTTCCAAACTGTGTATACACGGCATGAATGGTTTGCTTGTAGTCTAAAAAGTTGGTGAGTTCTTCGTTAACAACCACAGCACCGCCTGCAATTTCATTTAAGACCGTAAAGCCCGTGTCTTGGTTTTCGTTGGTGGTTCGATACCCTGCTTCGAATTGGGTGTTTTTATCAATAGGCCATACGTAGTCTATTTGGGCTAGAAACTGCTTTTTGCGCTCTTCTGTATTGTTTTCTTCCAGAAAACCAAGGGCGTTTGTGGGAAGAAGCGTTTGCGTTTGTAAATCTGAAAATTCATCTTCAACAATACGCTCTGTTTGAACCGTGACATCAAGTTTATGTCCCACTTCATCAAATTTGTGGGTAAGTGAAAAGCTAAATTGCTTGCTGACGTCTTTGTCTTCTTCAATTTCAGAGCGCAGCGATAACGTCTTATTTTCGCCTAGCAAGGTGTGATTTTGTTGATTGCCAGTGATGTCTTCCCCATCCCTGTCATTTATGACGTAGGAGAACGTAAATTTTGTTTTCTGAGTAAGGCTGATGTCAACTCCCAAATTGACATTGCTACCAACCCTTCTGCGATCAAAGCTCTGTATTTCATAAAATTTATCATAGGTACCCACTGGAGTGTACTTATTTTCTTGAAAGGCACCACCCATGTTGGTGTTGTCTCCATAGCCAGAATTGGTAAAGAAGTTAAACTTGCCCACCTTGTAGTTAAGACTGGCATTTGCGCCATAACTATCAAACTTACCGCCTGAAACATTAAAGACACCGTTTAGTCCTTTTAGGGTGTTTTTTGCTAATATGATGTTTACAATCCCCGACGAACCTTCTGCTTGATAGCGTGCCGATGGCGCTGTAATAACCTCAACCCGTTCAATAGATTCAGCGGGGAGGTCTGCAAGTGCATCAATTCCATTAATACCTACTAAGCCAGACGGCTTGCCATCTATGAGTATGCGAACATTGGCACTGCCACGTAATTCTAAATTGCCGTCTAAGTCTAAGGATAGTGAGGGAATGTTCTCCAACACATCCGAGACGTTAGTCCCTTTGGCATTCAGGTTCTGTCCTACATTATAAACCCGTTTGTCCAACCTGATTTCTACATCCGATCTTCTTCCAACCAAATCAACACCTGCCAATTGGTTTTCCTTTGGTGTTAATTGTAGGGCACCTAAATTTGTTTTTTTTGTGAGGGTTTTTCTGAAAATAAGGGTTTCAAAACCAACGTAGTCTACCTGTATTTCGACATTCGGAACGCTACTTTCAAGGGTAGCTTTTCCTCTTTCATCAGAAACTGCACCGCCAATCAGTTTGTTGTTTGACGCATCGCGTAATTTTACCGTTGCAAAGGGTAGAAAATCACCTGAATTCTTGTCTTGAATGCTTGCGCTAATGCTGTAACGTTGTTGCGTATAACCAAAACTGGCGCACAGCAGTAGCGAGGATAAAATCCCCAATTTTTTCATGCTTTTTTTGTAAAAGTAGTCTTTTAAACAGCGTTATCTTAAAATTTTTTCAAATTTAACAAACGCCAAGCGTTTCAAGATCTCTTTTGAGTTTTGCAGCGGTTGTGAAGTGAATGCCGTGAATGCCCAGCTTTGTGGCTGCATGTACATTTTCTAGCTTATCATCAATAAATACGGCGTTTTCGGGCGTTACCCTATAGCGATCTAAAGTAAGCTTGTATATACGCGCATCTGGTTTTTTCATTTTTTCGGTTCCTGAAACTACAATGCCTTCAAACCAAGATAGAAAATCGAAACGCTCCAAAGCAACAGGAAAAGTTTCATGGCTCCAATTGGTCAGTCCAATAAGTCTGTGTTTGCCTTTTTCTTTGAATCTTTTCAATAGGTCTACGGTGTCTGTGTGTTCATATCCCAACATGTCTTCCCAGCGATCGTAATACATACGAATAAGGCGTTCGTGTTCGGGAAACATGGCTACACGTTCTTCAGTAGCTTGCTTAATGGAGCACCCGGCGTCTTGGTTTTCATTCCACTCCCACGAGCAAATGGTATTTAAAAAGTGGCTCATCTCTTCTTGATTTCCTCTAAATTCTTTTAAAAAGACATAGGCAGGATTCCAATCAATAAGGACGCCACCAAAATCAAAAATTAGGGCATCTATGGTATTATAAGGTTTCATTTTTAGGTTGATTTTGAGACATTAAAAAAGCTTTTAAGAAACGGTCTATGTCGCCGTTGAGTACGTCTTCAACGGCTGCTGTTTCTTCTTGCGTTCTGACGTCTTTTATTAGTTTGTATGGGTGGAGCACATAATTTCTGATTTGTGAACCCCACTCAATTTTCATTTTACCGGCCTCTATGTCTTCACGTGCCGCCATGCGTTTTTGTAATTCAATTTCATACAACTGAGAGCGAAGCATTTGCATGGCTCGATCCCGGTTATCGTGTTGTGATCTTGTTTCGGAACACGATATTTGTATGCCCGATGGTTTGTGTACCAGTTGTACTTTGGTTTCAACTTTGTTCACATTCTGACCACCTGCACCACTTGATCGTGCGGTTGTAATTTCAATATCGGCACTGTTTATTTCTATTTCAATGGAATCATCGACCAACGGATACACATAAACAGACGCAAAACTTGTGTGGCGTTTGGCATTGCTGTCAAAAGGGGAGATGCGTACCAGTCTGTGTACGCCGTTTTCGCCTTTGAGCCAGCCAAAGGCATAATCGCCTTCTATTTCTAAAGTGACCGTTTTGATGCCAGCTACATCGCCTTCTTGGTGGTTGAGCTCTTTTATTTTAAAGCCTTTTCTTTCGGCCCACATTTGATACATGCGCATCAGCATGGCCGCCCAATCACAACTTTCTGTACCCCCTGCACCAGCGGTAATTTGAATTACGGCGCTTAGGTTGTCGCCTTCGTCTGAAAGCATGTTTTTAAACTCCAGCTCTTCAAAATGGTTGATGGTAATCTCAAAATGACGTTTGACTTCTTCCTCTTCTACTTCATCCGATTTAAAGAATTCAAGCAATACCTCTGACTCGTCAACGAGTAGGTTGGCTTTTTCGTAATCGGTAATCCATTGCTTTGTACTTCTCAATTCACGCATGAATTGTTCCGCTTTTTTGGAGTCATTCCAAAAGTTGGGATCTAAAGTTTTTTCTTCTTTATTGGCAACATCAATGCTTCGGGCATCAATGTCAAAGATACCTCCTCAGCGCTCCCAGGCGCTCTATCAGACTTTTAAGCTGGTCTTGATTCAAATTTTTGTACTTTAGGGTATAAAAATACATCATTATGGCCTCAAAACTCACCTTAGCAGCTTATTTTTGTTTACTATTTAGTTGCACCCACATGACACATACTCCACCTGATGCTAATCCCAAGGACAAAGAACTGTCCATTCACGGCGATACGCGTCTTGACCCATACTACTGGCTTAACGACCGAGAGGATCCAGAAGTAATCCAATATTTAGAAGATGAAAACAGTTACACCAGGGCTGTACTTAAATCCACTGAAAAGATGCAAAAGCAGCTTTTTGAGGAAATGAAAGGACGTATTAAGGAAGACGACAGCTCTGTGCCTTACTTTCTGAACGACTACTGGTATATACGTCGCTATGAAAAAGGGAAGGATTACCCCATTTTTACCCGTAAGCACAAAACACTAGATGCAGCCGAAGAAATACTTCTTGACGTAAACGAATTGGCCAAAGACTTGTCTTATTGTCAAGTTTCTGGACTCAGTGTAAGCCCTGACAATACCAAGTTAACGTATGGTATTGACACCTTGTCTAGACGAATTTATACCATCAAAGTTAAAGATTTGATTAGTGGTGAAACGCTCAAAGATGAGATTCATGGCGTGAGTTCCTACGCAGCTTGGGCTGCCGATAGCGAAACCTTCTTTTACACTTTAAAAGATAAAGAAACCCTTCGCACCGATAAGATTTTTCGTCATAAAATTGGCGACACCCAAGCGGATGATGCTATGGTTTTTGAAGAAAAAGATGAAACTTTTTACGCCTTTGTTTATCCTTCAAAATCTCGTGAATACATCATGATTGGTTCTACCAGTACGTTGACCTCAGAGTATCGGTATTTGCCTAGCGACAAGCCCACAGGCAAGTTTAAGACCATACAAAAGCGACAGCGCGGATTAGAATATAATGTTGCACACTTTGAAGACATGTTTTACATATCCACAAATGCAGACAACAGTACCAATTTCAAATTGGTCAAGGTACCAGTGGCATCGCCAAATAAAAAAAATTGGACTGATGTGCTTCCGCATCGTGACGATGTGCTGTTGGAAGGCGTTGAGCTTTTTCGTGATTTTATGGTGGTTTCTGAGCGCATCGACGGATTGCTGCAGTTACGTGTAGTCAAATGGGACGGCAGTGAGGACTATTATATGGATTTTGAAAGTGAGACCTATTCCGCTTCTTTGGGAACCAATGTCGACTTTGACGCCCAAACCTTTAGGTATAATTTCACCTCTCTTACAACCCCTTCCAGTGTCATTGATTTCAATACTGTCACAAAAACCAAAGAAGTCAAAAAAGAACAAGAAGTTTTGGGTGGTACTTTTGATAAATCAAATTATGTAGCCGAACGTTTGTGGGCTACTGCCGATGATGGCACAAAAATTCCAATTTCATTGGTACGACACATTGATACGGCATTGACCTCCAAAACACCCTTGCTCCAGTATGGATACGGTTCGTATGGGAACACTATTGATCCATATTTTTCATCGGTTCGCCTGAGTTTACTCGACAGAGGATTTGTATTTGCTATTGCCCATGTCAGGGGTGGAGAGTATTTGGGCAGAACCTGGTATGAAAGCGGCCGACAGCTTACTAAAAAGAATACGTTCACAGACTTTATTGCTTGTTCCAAATTTTTAATTGATGCGTCATATACCTCAACAGGGCATTTGTATGCTATGGGTGGTTCGGCAGGTGGATTACTGATGGGAGCCATCATGAATATGGCGCCAGAACTTTATAAGGGGGTAGTAGCAGCTGTGCCTTTTGTCGATGTGTTAACGACCATGCTCGATGATTCTATTCCGCTCACAACAGGAGAATACGACGAATGGGGCAACCCAAACGATGAAACGTACTACCGCTACATCAAATCGTATTCGCCATATGACAATGTAAAGCCATTGGCATATCCGAACACATTGGTAACAACGGGCTTGCACGACTCACAAGTACAATATTGGGAGCCTGCAAAATGGGTGGCCAAACTTCGTGATGTGCAACAAGGGGATAATTTGATTCTTTTGCATACCAATATGGATGCTGGTCATGGTGGTGCTTCGGGTCGATTTGAGGCATTAAAAGAAGTTGCTATGGAGTATGCATTCCTGCTTTATTTAGAAAAGAATTAGGGAAAATGATATTTAGTTGATTTTTATTAAATTTGCTCACCAATATTTTTGCACTGCTTGTGCTACAATATGACAACCAATAAAATAACTGCACATAACAGCGCTTTAGAGCTGATTGGAAACACGCCACTTGTTCGTCTAAATCAACTCACTAAAGATTTTAAGGGAGACTTTTATGCCAAAGTCGAAGCCTTTAATCCCGGTCATTCTAATAAAGACAGGATTGCCATTCACATCATAGAGCAAGCTGAGAAAAAAGGCATTTTAAAGCCTGGCAATACCATTATCGAAACGACATCTGGAAATACGGGATACAGCTTGGCTATGGTAAGCATCATTAAAGGGTATGATTGCATCCTGGCAGTGACTTCTAAATCCTCACCAGACAAGATAGATATGTTGAGGTCTATGGGTGCCAAGGTATACGTTTGCCCAGGGCATGTTAGTGCCGACGACCCACGTTCTTACTACCAAGTGGCCAAACGATTGAATGACGAGATTGAAGGATCGATTTATATCAACCAGTATTTTAACGACCTCAATACTGAAGCTCACTACCTGACTACTGGTCCAGAAATATGGAATCAAACAGGTGGCAAGATTACACATTTGATTGCCAGCAGTGGTACAGGTGGAACCATTTCTGGAATTGGACGTTATCTAAAAGAACAAAACAAAGATGTTCAAATCATAGGCGTTGACGCTTATGGTTCGGTTTTAAAGAAATTTCACGAGACACAAGAATTTGATCCAAACGAAATCTACCCTTATCGCATAGAGGGTCTTGGTAAAAACCTCATTCCTTCTGCTACAGACTTTGATGTTATTGATCATTTCGAAAAAGTAACAGACGAGGAAAGTGCGCATGCAGCACGCGATATCGCCAAAAAAGAGGGTTTATTTGTTGGATATACCTCAGGAGCAGCCCTCCAAGCTGCCCGTCAGTTGGATAAAGCAGGTACTTTTTTTGATGAAAATAGTGTTGTAGTTGTTATTTTTTGCGATCATGGCTCTCGTTATATGAGCAAAATATTCAGCGATAAATGGATGCGCGAACAAGGTTTTTTCGACGCCAAAAATATCGAAAAGGAAAAACCAATAGAATATATTCGTTAGATCTACTGCAGCTCTTATTAGCTTTATTCCTATATTTGTAACAACTTTAAAACCAATACATTGACAAACGATTTATTTGCAAGGATCCGCAGTGATAAAGGTCCGCTTGGAAAGTGGGCATCTGTAGCTGAGGGCTATTTCGCTTTTCCAAAATTAGAAGGTGAAATTGGTAACCGTATGAATTTTCAAGGTAAGGAAGTGATTACGTGGAGTGTTAATGATTACTTAGGACTTGCCAATCACCCTGAAGTGCGTAAAGTTGACGCTGAAGCAGCAGCTGAACACGGTTCTGCTTACCCCATGGGTGCGCGTCTTATGTCAGGTCATACTTCTTTCCACGAGCAACTGCAAGATGAGTTGGCCGAATTTGTGGGTAAGGAAGCAGCTTATGTACTTAACTTTGGTTACCAAGGCATCCTTTCAACCATTGACACCTTGGTTTCTAAAAACGATGTTATTGTTTATGATGTCGATTCCCATGCGTGTATTGTTGATGGTGTTCGCTTACACGTGGGCAAACGCTTTACGTTCCGGCATAACGACATAGAGAGTCTTGAAAAAAATCTACAACGTGCCACGCGTGTTGCCAACGAAACAGGTGGTGGTATTTTGGTTATTTCTGAAGGTGTATTTGGTATGCGTGGCGAACAAGGGCGTTTGTGTGAAATTGCTGCGCTCAAAGAAAAATACGGATTCCGCTTTTTGGTTGATGATGCGCACGGCTTCGGAACGCTTGGTGCTACTGGCGCTGGGGCAGGCGAGGAGCAAGGCGTCATGGACGATATTGATGTTTACTTTGCCACATTTGCCAAGTCTATGGCAAGCACAGGGGCGTTTATCGCCGGTGACAAGGAAGTCATGGACTTTATGAAATACAATATGCGTTCGCAAGTATTTGCCAAGTCATTGCAAATGGTATTGGTTAAAGGTGCTTTGAAAAGATTAGATATGTTGCGTACCATGCCTGAGTTAAAAGCCAAGCTTTGGGAAAACGTAAATGCGCTTCAATCGGGTTTAAAAGAACGCGGGTTTGATATTGGTACTACACAAAGTTGTGTCACGCCAGTATATCTGAAAGGTAGTGTTTTAGAAGCGATGGTATTGGTAAGAGATCTTCGTGAAAATTACGGTATATTCTGCTCTATCGTGGTTTATCCCGTGATTCCAAAAGGATTGATTTTATTGCGCCTTATTCCAACGTCTTCACACACACTTGAGGATGTAACTGAAACGCTGGAAGCCTTTTCTTCGATTCGTGAAAAACTAACTTCGGGTGTATATAAGCGCTTATCTGAAAACCTAGCAGTCACAGCAGACGCCTAGTCTTCGGCATAGATGGCCACAACTGGGCTGCCATCCAACGAAATATAACCTCTAAACATTCCAGGTGTATTAAAAGGCATGACTACATGACCTTGGCTGTCCAGCCCAACAACACCTCCTGCACCTCCTTTTTCTTTTAGCTCAGCAATAACTTCTGTTGCTGCCTTATCGATACCATGGCCTGCATATTTTATGCGCGCCGCTATGTCGTGCGCCACTACATTTCGAATAAAAAATTCACCATGCCCCGTAGCTGAAATGCCACAAACGCCGTTTTCTGCATAGGTGCCTGCACCAATAACAGGAACGTCACCAATGCGACCATAGCGCTTATTGGTCATGCCACCTGTTGATGTTCCAGCAGCTATATTCCCATTTACGTCTAGTGCTACAGCTCCTACCGTACCTAATTTTTCTTGAGTTGGCATGGTAGTCGAAACCTTAACCTCTTTAAGCCTGTCGTAGTTTTTTTGGGTAAAAAAGTAAGACGGATCCACTTGTTTGAGGCCTTGTTCTACGGCAAATTCTTCTGCGCCAGGGCCACTCAAAAACACATGAACGGAATGGTCTAGCACTGCACGTGCAACTTGAATGGGGTTTTTTATTGTAGTTATTCCACTAGCTGCACCTGCACCTCCAGATGCACCGTCCATGATGGCACTATCCATTTCATTCGTTTCATTATAGGTAAATACCGCGCCTTTCCCTGCATTGAATAGGGGTGAGTCTTCAAGGTGCTCAATAGTCAGTTCTACGGCATCTAGGCTGCTTCCTCCTTCTTTGATAATCGCCCTTCCTTTGATTAATGCATCACCAAGTGTTTTGATATACGCCTGTTCCATACTATCCGAGACGCTTTCTTTGGAAATCCAACCTGCACCGCCGTGGATAACCAGTACAGCTTTGGGTGTTTCAGGTTTTGCGTTGGTGCAGCTCAAGGCAATTAGGAATAAAGTGAACAGGGATAAAGAACGATGTATCATGACGATTAATTTTCACTAAAGTAGCAAAAATCAGCCTGCTAATTGAATTGTTAGAAGCAGTATGTTGATGATCATGCCAAATATGAAAATATGAAATACTTTTCTAACGTGTATCTGCGCTAATATGGCACCTAGATAGGAGGTTGTAGCTGCAACACAGCAAAGCAGTTGGATCATATCCCAAAGGTCAGGAATTCCTTGCAGCATATAATAAACAGCAACGGAGCCAATGCAGGCTTGAATGATGATGGTTAAGGGAATGAGTTGGAAGTAGCTTCCGGCAAAATAACGGTAGGCATTGTTAAGCATAACTGTAAAATTTAGGTAGTATAAAATTAGGCATTTTTTCGGAAAAATGGAGAAAGACTTAAAAACCATCAATTTTTTCTATTTTTGTAAAAATTTTTGGATGAGCCAAAAGCAACTACTTAGTGCCGAAGACCTGCGCATCATCCTTTTTCGTTTAGCTTGTCAACTTAAAGAAACCCACGGAGACTTCTCTAAAACAGTCCTTGTTGGCTTGCAGCCACGCGGTGTTCGATTGGCAGAGCGACTGCTGCATATATTACAACATCACTACAAGGTTGCTGATGTAAAGCTAAGCCAGCTTGATATTACTTTTTTCAGGGACGATTTTAGAAGAAGTGACAAGGTGTTAAACCCCAATGTTAACGATATGGAAGTTGGTGTTGAGAACAAACGCATTGTGCTAATCGATGACGTTTTGTACACAGGTCGAAGTATTCGTGCTGCACTGACAGCCATTGACTCTTATGGCCGCCCAGAGGAAGTGCAACTCCTAACCCTAATTGATCGTAGATTTTCAAGACATCTGCCCATACAACCCGATTTTTGTGGCCGACAAGTTGATGCAATTCAAAACGAGCGTGTTGTGGTATGTTGGCAAGAAGAAGATGATGAGGATGCAGTATACCTGGTAAAAAAATAATATGAGCGAATTAAGCGTAAAACATTTATTGGGTATTAAATATCTCACAGAAGCAGATATCCAGCTTATTTTTGATACAGCAACCCAATTTAAAGAAGTGATCAACCGCCCAATTAAAAAGGTTCCTTCATTACGTGACATTACCATCGCCAATCTCTTCTTTGAAAACAGTACACGCACCAAGTTGTCATTTGAACTGGCACAGAAAAGATTATCGGCAGATGTGATAAACTTTGCATCCTCCATGTCGTCTCTCAAAAAAGGCGAGACCTTGATCGACACGGTGAACAATATTTTATCCATGAAGGTAGACATGGTAGTGATGCGTCACTCCAGTCCAGGTGCTGCCAGCTTTCTGTCAAAACACGTTGATGCAACCATCATCAATGCCGGTGATGGCGCACACGAACATCCCACTCAGGCATTGCTTGATACGTTTTCTATCAATGAACGCCTTGGCGATGTTGCAGGAAAAAAAGTAGTCATCATCGGCGATATCCTTCATTCAAGAGTAGCCCTGTCCAATATTTTTGCCTTGCAAAAATTAGGCGCTGAGGTATGCGTGTGCGGTCCAAAAACATTGATACCCAAGCATATCACTAGCTTGGGTGTTAAGGTAGAAACGGATGTAAAAAAAGCATTAAAGTGGTGTGATGTAGCCAATGTTTTAAGGGTGCAATTTGAGCGTATGTCAGCAAGTTACTTTCCTTCCAACAGAGAATATGCTGCTTTTTATGGCATTACCAAACCCATGCTCGATGCCATAGGCAAAGAAATTGTGATTATGCATCCGGGGCCAATCAACAGGGGAGTGGAATTATCGAGTGCGGTAGTCGATTCAAATCAAGCAATTATTTTGGATCAAGTGGAAAATGGTGTGGCAATTCGAATGGCTGTTTTATATTTGTTAGCCGCAAAGAATTAATCATGAAAGTCAGTCAACACGATAACACTACTGTTTTTACTTGGGATAGCTCAGACCCAGTGGGCATTGATTTCAGAAACCTGGTCAAGGGACACTACAAAAACCTGCACGAGCAAAATATTGTCATTGATTTATCAGCTATTGACGGCTTAAAAACAAAACACGTTTTAGAATTTTCTGAGCTCAATGCGTACAACAAAGAAAAAGTATTGAAATCATTTGTCGTTGTGGTTGGTACGATGTCTATAGCAGAAATCCCTGATGAGATAGCTACGGCACCAACGTTACAAGAGGCGCTTGATATTGTTGATATGGAAGAAATTGAACGCGATTTAGGGTATTGATGAAGCTAACCATATTGGGTTGCCATTCAGCTACCCCACACGAGAACAAAAATCCCACTGCCCAACTATTAGAAATTAAGGGGCATCGCTTCCTGATTGACTGTGGCGAGGGCACACAAGTGCAATTGCGCAAAGCCAAGGTTTCTTTTGTTCATATCAAGCATATATTTATTTCTCACTTGCACGGAGATCATTTTTATGGTTTACCCGGCTTGGTGTCTTCTTTTCGTTTGTTGGGTCGCGAGGCACCATTGCATATCTATGGACCCAAAGGCATTAAGGAAGCCTTGCTTTTATTGTTGAAGTTATCCAAGTCTAATATGAATTATCCCCTTCATTTTCACGAATTAGCCTCAAATCAATCTGCGTGTGTTTATGAAGACGACCATGTAATAGTACGCACCATACCATTGAAACACCGCGTTTACACCAACGGTTTTTTGTTTGAAGAAAAAATAGGGCTTAGAAAAATTGATGCAGATGCTGCCCAAGCAGCGGGTATTGATAAAAGCCAATATCGTTTATTGCAACAGGGTCAAGATGTAGAAAGCAATGATGGGCATATTGTTGAAAATGCAAAGGTCACTTTTGCGCCTCGTCCAGTTATGAAATACGCTTATTGCAGTGATACGGCCTACCATCCTGCTGTAATTGACATCATTCACAAAGCGGATTGGTTGTATCACGAAGCTACTTTTCTAAATCAACATGCAGCACTCGCGGAGCAAACCAAGCACAGTACTGCACAGCAAGCAGCTGAGATTGCCAAAAAAGCCGATGTGGGTCGCTTGATTTTAGGTCATTACTCGTCAAGATATAAAGATTTAGGTTTGTTTGTAGATGAGGCAAAAGCGGTATTTCCAAACGTGATTTTAGCGTCAGATGGTGCTGTGATTTCCTGACGCATTTTTGTACATTTATAAAATGGAAAGAGACTTTGGACACCTTCGTAAAAATTATGAAGCTAACGTACTGGACGAGGCGCAACTTCCCAATTCCCCTGCTGATCTATTCAACCAATGGTTCGATGAGGTAACACAAAGTGGAGGTGTTGCGGAAGTAAACGCCATGACACTGAGTACAATCGATGGAAGCGGGACAATTAAGGGCCGCATCGTCTTGCTCAAAGAGTTGTCTGCGGATGGATTTGTCTTTTATACCAATTACAACAGCGATAAAAGCAAGGCCCTTTTTGCCAATCCCAAAGTGAGCTTGTCTTTTTTTTGGCCAAATCTAGAACGACAAGTCATCATTTCTGGAACAGCACGGAAAGTAGCTTCTGAAGTATCAGACACTTATTTTGCTTCAAGACCACGAGGTAGCCAAATTGGGGCTCATGTATCCCCACAAAGTGATGTAATTGCTTCAAGAGAAGTTCTAGAAGCCCGACAAGAAGCATTGGAGAAACAATTTGAAGGCAAGGACATTCCACGTCCCTCACACTGGGGCGGGATTGCAGTTAACCCTTTTGAGATGGAGTTTTGGCAGGGTAGACCCAATCGTTTACACGACCGTGTTGTGTATTTAAAAAGTGCAGATACGTGGTCAAAACAACGCAAAGCGCCTTAAGCGCATTAACGCCCCACAATTAGTTAGAAATGAAAACATGGATCATGATGCGTCATGGAAAGTCTTCTTGGGAGCTACATGTTTCCGATAGAGATCGACCGCTAAATCAGCGTGGCATTGATGATGCCCACAAAATGGGTGCTTTTTTGCAAAATCAAGCCTGCGTTATTGATGCTGTTTTTTCAAGTCCTGCAATACGAGCGGCGCATACGGCTTTGATTGTTTCCCGAGAAATGAATGTGCCCATGCATAAGATTTCTTTTAGCGAATCGCTATATGATTTTTCTGGGGAAGATGTGTTGGAGTTTATTCGATGTCTTGATGATACCGTGGATACGGTCATGACTTTTGGTCATAATAATGCCTGTACTTCTTTGGCGTATTCGTTAGCAGATTTTACTGGGGATAATATTCCGACAGCTGCTGCTGTCCTTTTTCGCTTTGACGTATCTTTGTGGTCAGAGATTACCAAAGCAAATGCCGAATATTTTTTTCCTAAAACAATAGACAAGCCGTGACACTTCCATTTGTAAATCGTGAATTGAGCTGGTTAGACTTTAACCGACGTGTTTTGCAAGAGGCGCAAGACGAAAGCGTTCCGTTGATTGAACGGGTTCGTTTTATAGGAATTTTTTCAAATAATCTGGATGAGTTTTTTAAAGTGCGCTACGCAACGGTGAAACGTATTGCCCAGATGGAAGCAGGTTCTAACGCGGCTGAGACTACCAATGCGGAAGCGCTGCTACAAGAGATTACCCAAAAGACAATTGCACTTCAAGACGAAAGCTTTCAAACCATACAGCAGCTGACGGCTGCTTTAGCAGAAGAAGACATCTTTATTTTAGATGAAACAGCTCTCGATGAGGAGCAAGTTGAATTTGTACATGCTTTTTTTACTCAAAAAGTAAGTCCGTCTTTGCTCACCATACTTATAAATGACAACAGCATGTTGCCTAGCAATAGGGGAAACAACGCCTTTTTAGTCGCTCGTATCGAACAAGAAGATGGCAGTTCACAGTTTGCACTGATTCAAATGCCAACAGACCTTGAGCGCTTTGTTGTATTGCCTGCTCGTGACGGAAAGCAGTATGTGATGTTGTTAGACGATCTTATACGTCACCAAATGCAACACATTTTTCAAATACTATCCCCTGCCAGCATTAAGGCGCACATGGTAAAGTTTACACGTGATGCAGAGCTTGATTTTGATGACGACATTAACATGAGTTATATTGAAAAAGTAGCTTCAAGTGTTCGCGACAGGGTTGAGGGAGATCCTGTTCGTTTTGTTTACGACAAAAATATTGACGATGATACCCTGGAGATTTTATTGGAAAAATTTCAAATTGGTTCAAGAGACAGTGTAATTCCTGGCGGTCGCTATCACAACAGGAGGGACTATATCAAGTTCCCTAGTTTGGGACGCCATGATTTGCTTTACGACAAGAAACCGCCATTGCCTATTGCAGGCTTTTCTCTAAAAAAAAGTATTTTATCGCAAATAAGTCAGCGTGACTTTTTGCAGTTCGCACCTTACCACAGCTTTGCATATGTTGTTGATTTTTTAAGAGAGGCTTCGCTCGATCCAAAAGTTAAGAGCATTTTCATTACCATTTACCGTTTGTCAAGTGAGTCTCATGTAGCAAATGCACTAGTTCAGGCAGCACGGAATGGCAAGCAAGTAACCGTTCAAATTGAGTTACAAGCACGTTTTGATGAGGCTGCCAATATTCGCTATGCTGAGATGCTTAAAAATGAAGGCGTTCGTCTGATTTTTGGTATTCCGAGTTTAAAGGTGCATTCCAAGACTTGTTTAATTCAACGCCAAGAAGGGGATAAGCTCAAGCGCTATGGTTTTATAAGCACAGGGAATTTTAACGAGTCCACCGCCCGTGTCTATACCGATTACACGCTTTTTACTGCCAATCAGCAAATTTTAAAAGAAGTCAATAAAGTGTTTACTTTTTTAGAAAAAAGCTATAAAATACCCATCCACAAACACCTGTTGATTTCTCCATTCTCTACTTCAACCGGTCTCAAAGAACGTATTGCCCGTGAAATGGCATTGGCACAAGCGGGTAAGAACGCACTCATACGCATTAAAATTAATAACATCACCAACTACGACATGGTTGCTGCACTCTACGAAGCCAGTCAGGCGGGCGTTCAAATACGAATGATTGTTCGTGGTATCTGTTGTTTGGTGCCTGGCGTCCCTGGTATCAGTGAAAATATTGAAGTCATCAGTGTAGTTGATCGGTATTTAGAGCATCCACGAATGGTAATTTTTGAAAACAGTGGTGACAGAGAAATACTTATTTCTTCTGCCGACTGGATGACCCGTAACTTAGACAACCGCGTTGAAGTAACCTGTCCTATTTATGACAAAGACGTACAGCAAGAGCTTGTAGATACTTTTGAGTTGAGTTGGAATGACAATGTAAAGGCACGTTGGGTAAATGATGGCGCTAAACCTGTTTATCGCAATAATGGTGCTGCTCCGCTACGCTCACAAGAGGCGACCTATTCATATTATCAAAATAAACTAAACACCCCTTGAGAATATCTAAATACGCTGCAATTGATATCGGCTCAAACGCGGTGCGTTTGCTGGTCAGCAACGTTATTGAGCGTAAAAACAAACCAACGCTTTTTACCAAAAACACCATGGTTCGTGTGCCCATTCGCTTGGGTCAGGACACCTTTACGCATGGTTCCATAGGAATGCCCAATCAACAGCGTATGATTGACGCCATGCTTTCTTTTAAGAAGCTAATGGGTGTTCACGGCGTTTCACATTATATGGCTTGTGCAACTTCTGCACTTCGAGAAGCTAAAAATGGTTCGCAACTGGCGAAACGTATTTTAAAAGAAACCGAAGTGTCAGTTGAAATCATTGATGGAAAACGCGAGGCAGAAATCATCGCGACGACAGACTTATACGATGTTATGAAACCGCATAAATCCTACCTGCTTGTCGACGTTGGAGGCGGAAGTACCGAACTGACGGTAATTGATCGCGGTAAAACCATTGCATCAAAGTCTTTTAAAATTGGTACCGTTCGTTTGCTTAACAAAATGGTAACGGATAAAGAATTGGCATCCTACCAAAAGTGGATTGAAAAACACACCCATAAACTCGAACGTCTTTCTGTAGTGGGTTCTGGCGGTACCATCAACAAGGTTTTTAAGCTGTCGGGTGTGCGTATGGGAAAACCACTTTCCTACATACTGCTTTCAGAGTATTATGAGTATTTAAAACAACTTACGCAAAAGGAGTTAATTATTGATCTGAGGTTAAATCAAGATCGAGCAGACGTAATCGTACCTGCAGTTCATATCTATCTTTTGGCTATGAAGCAGTCGGGTGCCAATAAGATTTATGTTCCCAAAGTTGGTTTGGCAGACGGAATGGTTAAGCTTTTATACAAAGAGTTGCACTAGCAGGTGCCTATGCATCAAAACTCTAGGTCAAATTTTTTCTTGAACTGTTTTAACGTTGGATTTTTTTCTGAAAGCGCCTTATATTTTTCTTCGTTGGTGTAGACAAATTTCTTTTCTTCTTTCACATCCAAATGTAATTTTAGCGTAAGTGCATCATTAGAAAGCTGATCGCGCAAATACGTCATCAATTCATTGCTGTTTTTTTCAAGCTCAACCCGGTTGGTGTCGTTTGGAACGGCATAATGAATTTCAACTTTATTTTTCAATCTGGGTATGTTAAGTTGCAACAGGGCAACCATATTCTTTTCGCCATTAACGGCAATACTATCACTGAATTTTTTCCAGTGCTCCTCAATACTTTGTTGGTTTACTTCGTTGTCTCTTACCTTTTTGTCGTCAGTTGAAGAAACGACCTTGTTCTTGTGTTCTTTTTGCACTTTTAGACTGGACAGGGACAGGCCTGAAACGCCTTGTGCGGATAGGTCTAACTGGATGGTTTCCTCATTTTCTGGTATTTCAATAGCTTTTTCTGCCGGTTGGTCTTGATCATTAACCGTTTCGGTGGGCGTATCTGCCGCTTGTTTGGGTTCAATGACGGTTTTGGTCGCGGTTGCCAAAACGGGTGCGGCTATCTTTTCAGAAGTTGTCGAAGTGTCTACTGTCTCTTTTATGGGTGTTGCTTTGGGCGCAACACTACCATCAAAGGGTTTTATGTAGGATTTACTGTTTTTTTTTTCGGCTTCGTTAAGCGAAGCCACTTGCATCAAGCATAATTCTACTTGCAAATGGGGATGTAGGCTGTTTTTGTATTGAAGGGCGTATTTGTTGGTCAAATCAAGTGCATCTAATAAAAAGGTTTTTGGAATGCTTTTCCCTTGTGCCATAAACGCAGCTTCTGTCGCTGCATCTACTTCTAACAATTGTGTTGTGCCTTCGTTTTGACACATCATCAAATCCCTAAAGTGCTTGGATAAGCCGTTGATAAAATGATAACCATCAAAGCCTAGTTCTAACAACTCGTTGAATCTTAAGACACAATTGTGCAAATCGCCCTTATGCAGCAGTTCTGTAATGCCCAAATAGCTGTCATAGTCCAATATATTTAAGTTCAGCGAAACATGTTTGGCGGTAAGCTTTTCGCCAGCATAACTTATCATCCTGTCAAATATGGATAGCGCATCTCGCATGGCACCGTCTGCTTTCTGAGCAATGAGGTGTAAGGCTTGGTCTTCAGCAGCTACGCCCTCACGTTCTGCGATCACTTTTAAATAATCTTGTGCGTCTTTTGGACTGATACGTTTAAAATCAAAAATTTGGCATCTTGACAATATCGTAGGGATGATTTTTTGTTTTTCGGTAGTCGCAAGTATAAAAATGGCGTGTTGAGGAGGCTCCTCTAATGTCTTAAGAAAGGCATTAAAAGCAGCAGTGCTTAGCATATGCACCTCATCAATGATATAAACTTTGTAACTCCCTTTTTGAGGTGGAATTCGCACTTGCTCAATGAGGCTTCTGATGTCGTCAACAGAGTTGTTTGAGGCAGCATCAAGTTCAAATACATTGAATGCAAAATCCTCGTTTGGGTCAATATCGGTACCGAGACTGTTTATTTTTTTAGCAAATATGCGTGCGCAGGTAGTCTTGCCGACGCCTCTTGGTCCACAGAAAAGCATCGCCTTGGCTATCTTACCTAAATCAATGGCATTTTGTAAGGTCTGTGTGATGGCTTGTTGACCAACGACGTCCGTAAACGTCTGCGGTCTGTATTTTAAAGCCGATACGATAAATTCACCCATGAGGTAAAGATAAACAAACTCACCTTTTTGTCCTATGATAA